>Ga0209208_10003466_pt1 | contig 22548 bp, 9 predicted proteins | sample S1TSphfallax_3_FD_187694 | JGI IMG/M metagenome (GOLD analysis project Ga0209208, IMG submission 187694) | Host-associated microbial communities from peat moss isolated from Minnesota, USA - S1T2_Fd - Sphagnum fallax MG (SPAdes) (version 2) | ecosystem: Host-associated > Plants > Peat moss >...
AACATAGTTGTTGTTTTAGTGGCACATTTACAACAATTTTAAAGTAGTTGCCACATGTAACTACAATGCAACTCTTGAAAAAATCAAACATGGTTGACTACATATGTATGTATGATGTATATAAATTATTGTATATAAGACCCAATTTCAACTCAATTGCAATTATAATACAATTAATTATTTTTTGATGTGGCAATCTATTTATTAATACCATGTATTTTTTAAGGGGGTAGTTGCACAATGGTTTATATGAATTTTTTTGAGCTTTAATTGCAGGCTAATGTGGTTTTGACGGATGCAATTTTTCATAATGGAATAAGTTTGCACTTGGAACCTTAGTAATAACTATTTAGGTAGTAAAAGAAGGTCCATCAACTGGGTTGTTTGGTATGCCCAAAAGTTACAAAATGAAATACTTATTATGCAAAGAAAAGTGAGCAAACCAATAAATACATTGATAGGACCATTTTGATTATCATCAATAAGTATTATTAGGAGATATTTGTTATAAAAGAAGAAGAAGAAACCAATTCAAGGAAAAACATAACACATTTTATGGATGAATGCCCTATAGTAAAAATTCATGCAATTATGGTGAATCAAAAGAAGAAAAGAGGGAAATAAATAATACATAAGTCTATCAACCAAAATGTAGAAGTATTTGCATGACAAGAGGGGGATTCCAATGTGGAGGAGAACATTGGAAGTGAGGTTTTTGCATTACAATTGACAAAGAAGGAGGTTGAACCCACACCAATTGTAGCAAAGCAAATGACTATGGATAAGAAATCATTGAGATTAATGATGAAGAAAAACAAGAAAGGGAGCAAGAAATAAAACAACACAAAGAAGGAAAAATTTCAAAAAAATTGTTTGAAGATAGAAAAAGGGAGATGGAACAATTTTCAGCACAACTATAATCATTCATACCGGTATTAGCTTCTAAAAGATGGGTGGAGTCAACGTAATAGTAGGTTGAAAACATGGGCTTGTTGAACCAAACAAAAGAAGATCAGGAACCAATAACTATTGCGGTGAAGGAGGAGAATGTAGTTTGAGTGGTTTAAAAGACATAATAAAATAGTTTAAAGCAACCATTAGAAGAAGTCGTAGGTGTGAATACCAATAGCAAGAAAAATATGTTCAATGGGTAAATCAAAATGAAGCACCAAAAGGAAAATTAGCAAAAAAAAGTTTATAGATTATTACGTAGGAACAAAAATAGGAGAAGATTAGGCAAATCATTCAAAAGTTGGAGTAACAATGTTGTGGAGCAAAAGCTAGTTTAGCTCAAATTGAGTTCAACCACCATAAGGCAAAAAATACATTAAAAAATGCAAAGAAAAATATATTTAAACTATAGTAGAAGACTTTAAAAGAAAAGTGTTGTGAAGAGCTATGGAAATAATTGAATGACTTTCAAGTTCAATTGGATTTGGATTTTAAAAAAGTGTAAAAAAGTCAACTAAAGGTATTTGCAAAGGTTGATATTAAAATCTCATTCCAAAATCATGAAATCAAGACATTTGAAGAAAGAACATGAATCATTGTACAAAAGTTGAAGGGTTTTGAAGACATTTTGCAATAATGGGATGACACAATCAAGAAGTTGAAAAAAACACTACAATAGTCTTATCATGCTTCTAATGATGACCGGATGAAGATGATGGCAAAAGAAAAGACATTGCATAAATAATTAAGAAATAAGGAAGTCAAATTGAAAGCAATGAAGAGGATTTTAGAGTTTTTGCAAAACATCATAGAATGGGAAAGAATCACTATTGAGAACCAAGCCAAAACAATTCTATATAACTAATTAGTTGGTAAGGTTCCTAAGATATTACTTCAGTTCTAAAAGAAGTGTAAACAAAAGTTAGAAGGTGGTTTTTCAACCATACCAAAGGGTATATCAATGCTTTGGATGTAGCTCATTTTTCATCTAAGAATTAAAGGAGGAAGATGAAAAAAGAAAAGAAAAGAAAAAGGTGAAGAAGAAGAAATTGCAACAAAGTCCCAAGCAATGTAGACCAAAGGCAAGGAAGTACAAATAATCTTAGATGTTTAAAAAAGATCATTCCAATTGGCAAGTTTTTTAATAACAAGGAAGCAATAGGAGAAGGTACTAGAACTAAGTACAAGGACATAACAACATGTATGGAGATAAATTATATCAAGACCAAAAATCATTATAACATTTATGGGATGAAAACTCCAAGAGTGGATTCTCCAACTTTGACAAAAACATGCTAGTGCCAAGCCTTGTTTTAAAACAAACAACATCCATGTAATAATGGAAATGGAATATATTTATTTTATACTACATAACCCATAAACATACTACTTTGTATATAGACTTTAGGTTTGTTTTCAAGTCAATGTAGCTCCACCCATGATTGGAGCACACATCTTTGAGAAGTAATTTTTGGTTATGTGGAAAATTGATGACTTGGGGTGGAGAAAATACTTGGCTTATAATGTCATTTTAAAAAAAAAATCAATACCATGAGTCGCATGGTTATGGCATACTAGAATTCATAGTGAGATGTTTGGGTGTTTATGCATTACATTATTACTATAGGCTAGAAGTCAAATATGTTGATTCAATTGTAAAGGACTTAGTTGCTATGTGGGGACACTACAACAGCTAAGAGAAGGATAATGTTATGAAAAGAATTAAGGCAAGACAATAACCAACAAACTCTTATAATCATTATAAATAAGTCAATTTTATTAGGTACATCATAATAGAAGGTTGATTTGCAGATACAAGGTAGAAAGGCATAATAATATTCAAACAAACATAACAACAATCAATTATGCAAAACAATAATCAATTATGCCAAACAATAATGCAAAGTGATAAGTACTAAATGTTGAAATGATAGAAAATAATCAATTATACCAAACAATATATTAGGCGATTACAGCCAATAATGTATTATTTAATGCCAATTCTAAAAAGTAAAAGTTTTTAAAATCCTTGTATATGTTCTACTTGTCCATTGTGTGTGTGCTTGACACTTTTGGTAGAAGTGTGTGCAAGGGATGTAAAATCTAAATCCTTAAAGAACATACAAGGAAATATGAAGCAAGAATTGGCCAAAAAAATTGGAAAAAATAGGAAGATGTACTAAGGTAAAATCTACAAAAGAAAGGAAAAAGCCAATGGGTAATGATGTTTACTATCTCTATTGTTAGTAGCAAGTATATTTCTATTTCACAACTAGATATTTATTGAAGATGTTGTTATAATTAGTATGACTACATGGTATTCAAGTTGATAATGTAGACACAAACCCAACAACAATTTAATTAATAAATTTGGGTAATTATATTAATATCTAGAAATATATTACTAACAATGTCTTGAAAACACAAAAGTTGGTTTTGGTTTGTTGAATTGTGTTTTTTGTCCATGAGTAAAGATTGTGTTGTTGTAAAATTTTGCCCACTTCTTATATTAAATTTCAAAACATGTATTATGTACATTATTTCATTGGATGCAACAATTCAAAGGAATGCACATTGACATTTGCAAGCTAAAATGTCCATAGATAGATGTCACCAATATGTTTTTTTTTTTGCACAGGGTTGTGGATTATTATGTATCCTAAATCAAATGGTTTTTGAATTTTATGAAAAAAGATTCGTGTACATGATTTTTATGTAATATATAATTATGCACAATCATGAAATTATTTGTAAATTAATGTTTTACATGAAATGAAGGAGGGACCTTTTTAATTCGCATGAATTTTCAAATGTCAATGTACATAAGAAAAACTTGTACATAAATTCATCATAATAGTTTGTAATCAAATATTAGCAACATCTTTTCCCAAAACTTGACAAATGTTTTGTTGGAAATTTGAGAAAAATGGTTTCCAAACCATTTCAAAATGATTTGAATTTTTTTAACGCCTTATATAAAAGCACAAAATTGGAAAAAATAAAATACAAGATGATATTTGTGAAATTCTTATAAACTTTGTCACAAAATTGTATCATGGAATTCAATTAAAGGTCGCAATTCATTTTTAAAAAAGAAATATGATTTTTTGGCCCTAAGATTAAGCATCCAAAAAAATCACATTAATACACTACAATAAAATAGTATGAGGGATTCCCAAATTGTCAAAAGTGAATCACTTTAACTTGTAAATACAATCTAGTGGTTCAAAGTTATTGAAAGAAAATAGCAATGCATTGATTTTGTGCAATGCATAGATTTTCCATGGCATCCTAAATCACTACTAGAAATTTTGTCTTTTGCAACCAGTCATTATGCAACTAACATGCAACTATTTTGGTGATGTTTGCAACTATAAATTTGGTATTGTATAATTTTTCAGCCATACAGTTGTGTGTGCAACTAAATGTGTACAACATGGACACATGTCATAAAAAATAATGGTCTAAACTTATACATACTTAAATTATTATACTTAATATATCTACATAGGCTATGTATAATAATATTATGTGCCTTTAGTATTAAGATTAACCCCATGCTAACTTAGGCTAATTTAAACTAACCTAGGTTAAAATAATCGTAATTAAATTAACTTAGGTTAAATAAACAACAAAGTTAAACTAACCATGGCTAAATTAATTAGGCTAAACTAATTATGGTTAAATTAAATTATGAAAATTTAAATATGGCTAAATTAAATTAGGCCAAATTAATTATGGTTAAATTAAGTTAGGTTACATTATTTATGGTTAAAATAAATAAAAGTATATTAATTATGGCTAAATTAAGTTAAGCAAAAATAATTATGGATAAATTAAACTAGGTTAAATTAAGTTAGGTTAAATTAATTATGGCTAAAAAAATTTATGTTAAACTAAACCATGGTTTAAATATATATTGCAAGTTTTAAAATTTTATTTGTCAAATATATTTAAATATATTTTTTGGCAAGTAAAACTTATTTTATTTTATTTTATTTGAAATATTTTTTCAGAAAATGTAAATTTGATTAAACAAAAATTATTTAGAATCGATTAATATGATAATATTAAAATTTATTATAAATGTTCATAATTATCAATTAAATGTCTATTATAATTATAATGATAATCAATTATATATATATTCAATAGGTATTATATACATAAATTTTATTATTTATGTATATTAATGTAAATAGGCTACACGAATTAACCTACAAGTATAAAAACATCTTAAGTTAAGTACTAGTTTAAGCTAGATAATAATGTTAAAATCATATTTTCATTAAGTAATTATAATTATTAAAAAAAATCCTACAATCATCTTTGAAGTGCAAAAAAAAAGGAGTAATGAAAAATTAACAAGAAGAAAAACATGAAAAATAAGATTTTTTTTCAAGTTACAAAACGTGTTTTTTTTCTTTTCTTTGGACCCCTCCTACTTTCAAACCTCATAACTTTCCTATTTCTTATTCATTTTAAACGATTTAAAGTGCTATAGGAGCGTCAACTGAAGTTCTACAAATCATATTGTCACTTTAATAGTAAAAAAAACCAATATAAAAGGAAATTTCTGGGTGTTTAAAAATCGGCCTTTGTAGTGTTCAATGGTCTTTTTGAATTTCTGACCCCTTTTACTTTGGGGGACCATAACTTTCTCATTTCTAATCATTTTTTTACGATTCTTATTGTGTTAGATGCGCCAAGAGGAGGGCTTCAAGTTTTGTTTGGACACCAGAATCAATAGAACCCTCCCCTGGCCGCTATACTTTAATACATTAGTTGCATATGATGTGCAACTAAGTTAGTTCATGAGGTTTGTAATGGAATTTTTTATCCCATATCCTTTGGCTTCCAATTCTATTTGGCTCAGTATATAAGTAGGAGCAATAACTGTGTTGTAACAAAACATCAAATGCCATTGGGGATGAGTGAATTAAAAATTTTTGCCCTTTATGAAATGGTTAATCTTAAAAATCAAATCGGATTATTCTAATCTTACTTATATAGCCTAAACCGAGCTATGTTCAACCTACTTACATACCTAAGTAAGCATATTCACCTAATATGGTTTAATAATAACCTCACTAACTAGGCAACATGTGTCAACATCTTATTAGCCATAAATTGGACAATTTATATATTACTATTCAATATTAAAAAATAGATGGGCCTTAATTTCCACATGTCACCATATAATTGGTGTTTTAAAATGGACACATGTCAATTGGTCAATTAACGTTCCATGGTGTGCCATGTGTCATCATCTTAGTGGCATAAATTTTAATGATTGAGATTAATCCAATGAATTTTTATTTTGAAAACAAATAATTAATTAATTAGTGACACGTGTCCACAAGCTAATTGTCCAATTTTAAAACATGTGTCATATTTTTATTAGTTGCATTGTAGTTGCAAAGAGAATTGCACATAAGGTGCAACTACATTTGGAGTAGTATGTATGGATGAGCATGTATATTAACACCGTATATACATGTTGCATACGTAATGTCGCATGCAACTAAATGTCGTGTGCAACTTGTTTTATGCAACTACACAAATTTGCAGTTGCATGTGTCACATGCAACTGAATTTTAGTTGTAAACGACAGTTGCAAAACCCATAATTTCTAGTAGTGAATGGACTTTGCATGTTCACATTTTTTTTTGAGCGAAAGTCTTGCATCCCTTTGGGCGAAGGCTATTCATCCATGGACAAATGCCATCCATCCAACATATGGACATTCATCCATGATGGATAGATGTTCATCATATCCATGGACAAAGGCAATCATTCATCCATTGTGAACCAATAGATTAAATTAATTTGTTCATTACATCTCCGTTCATAGATAATATGGATTTCAACTTATCGTAGATCCAAATGCACATCTTTTATATTTAATACATCCATATGATCAAACATTTGATGAATAATATATATTTTGGGTTTGATGGATGTCATCTCTTGTAGGGACAAGCCAATCCATGGTACTACCATATTGTAACCTATTTGTTTAGGGTGCACTCTATGAAAGTGTACTATTTGAAGAGAACATCCTAACTTTGATAGACATGATGTTTCCAAATACATGTTTTTGCTTATAAACGTAAACATAACATAAATACAACAAAGTATCTTAAAGTAGGGACCAATCACCAATTTATTCAAATTTGATAAGTCTACAAGCCTATAGCACGAAATAGTCCCATGCATTTTATGCAAGTAAGTTATAAACCTTGTTTTTCAACTATATGAATTATTGGTTACCTACATCATTAGTAGCATCTAAAACCAACATTTGGGAAAATTGAAACTAGGATGAGAATTGTGAAACACAACAGTTATTGTACATTGCATGTCTTGGTCTTAAGGTATCCACTAGGGCACTTGGGATTGTATTCCAACCTATGATACAACCTTTGTACATTTCAACTTTAGGTAATGGGTTGTATGGGGCAATTTCTACCATGTAAGCCCTCCTTTGACAAGGCAAAGGATGACATACATATTTGCCCCAACTAGCCTATTATTAAGTTTATAAAGGTTTATACCTACTAATTAATTAACAAGCTTTCAAGTTGTCCTCAATGGCAAAATTGGTTGAGAAAAATTATATGGTTACAATGTATGAATGGTTATGGAGTTGCAATTTATTCCCAAAGTTATGTTTCATGCCCTAGTATAAAATTTCAATGTTGTTCCAATTGTCGTTCAACATGAACAATTGACTAAACATAATGAAAATAACTTCAAATTATGGTATGAGTCCATAGTTTAAGACTTAGAATTTGGATGACAACATTATGAATGATTAACTTGTAGTAATTTAAATTAGAAGCTTTAAGGACAAGAAGGTAAATAGTGCAGTAATAGGAGGTAGGACTTGTAGAATTGAAAGTGTTGTCAAATTAATTAGCTTTTAAAGAAAAATAAAGATAATGTATTGTTCAAGAGGTATCACTACAAACTTAACTAGGAAAAAAGGCTAGAAAAGAGTGAGAGAAGATGATGATAATGAGTGTGTTATAGAGACAAGTACTTAGGAAAAGAAACATACGAAAAAGAAGGCAACTATGATAATAATGATGTAATCTCATTCTATCAAATCACATGTGATACCATCATGTAATCTTCTTTTGCAATTCACTATGTTTTTTATGTGTTGGCCTGTGTATGTGTGTTCTTACAAAAACAAATTGTGTGTGCAAAAAAATGGGGCAAACACATCCTTGGGGTGATACCACTAGAAATGTCAAACCTTAATTTTATTGAACCCATTGATCAAGTTTTTAAAATATTGGAAAACACTTAAATATGGATTTCCATAAAATTTATCTAGTGAATACATCTACTAAGCTATATAGACTTTAAAACTTTGATGTTATCATGAATATTATGTATTTTTGTGTTTCTAACCATTGCATTTTTAAAAAATAGGAATGTAACAATGTTCTTTTACCTTGAACATTTTGGTCAAGAAACAAGTAAATGAAACATGTTTTGGGATTTTGTCGAGAAATCAATTTTCAAGATAATTTTGATGGTATTCTATCTTAATTTTTATTAGGTAATTAATTGAATAGATATAATTTGGTTGTGAACTTTTAATGTTCAAGAGCATGATTCATGAAATATTTATGACAATTAGGGAATAAAAATTTATAACAATTCCCACATTTTGTTTTTCTTATGAAAACTTAAGGCGATATAATTTGGCATGCAATGGATAAACACACAAAAAAAAGAAAAAAAAGAAAAAGCCTATAGTTGTAAAACATTTAATGGAAATGGACTAGGAATATTATTTGGCAAGTTTTCATTCCTTAACCATCCATGGAGGTGGTTTTTAATGGTATCACCTAAGGATCAATTTTTCAATTAGGAAAATTTTAGGTTGCGTTGGAATTTGGTAATATTAAACTTGAAACTCTATAGTTTTGAGTTTTTTTATGTATCATGAAAAATCTCAAATTTGTCAAATTATGAATATTATAACTAATTTGTGGGCTCATAACTTCCAAATATAAAATTTGATTCAAAAACTCCCAAAGGCATAGTTTTAACAATTGGGATTAAATGTATGGACATGGTGTGTTGGAAAAGACGTGCACCCACCATTGTAGTTAAATTTATTTATTTTTGGTTTGTTTTGTTGCTATTGTAATATTGTGGCTAATTGTAGATAAGTTCATTAACTAACATTAAATTATTTTATGTTGAGATATACTAGTTTATGGTAATTACTTGTGAAATTTTTAGCCACTATTGTAATTGTAATACATAAAAGTATAGAGTACAACATTGCCGCCATCATATCATTTGTTTGTTGAATGTTGTTTTTAAAAAAATCTGAATTGAACTATTGGATTGGGTTTTAACTAAATAACTTCAACTCTACTACAACTTTGGAAATATTATTTTCTAACAACCAAATGAAAAATGACAACTCAAAATATTTGAATGTTTAAGGATTTAAAAAATTATTGGGACAAAACATGAAAAGGTATGGGTTAGTTTTTGGTTTTCAATAAAAATAACATATGGCCCATAAGTGCCTTGTTGGGTTTATCCATAATAATGACCATAGAAGTGTCTTCCAATTCTTAACCAATTTCAACTTGGCACATGTCAATTATGAACATAACATGCCTTCGGACTCTTGTTGATAATCAACCATTTTATAAATATTTCACTTGTGAATATTGATATGAACCCTTAATGCACCTTCTCTTAAGTTAATTCTACATGAAGCTCCAAATTTTCTCTTATGTTAAACCTATTTTGAAGTTCCATAACAACCTCCAACTTTTCACTATAAATTTAACACAACTATGAAATGATCACCATGGCAACATTTTCACCACAAAATTATAATAAATTATACAAGCCACATTCAAGTTATTTCAGACCGCAAGTACAAGTATCCAGAAAACTTATAGTATCTTTCATCCAACATAACCAACATTAATTCAAAAAACTCATGTAACATATAAATATTTATTTAAGTGGATGTTAGGTCCATAAATTCAATGAATTCACCACAAGAGAATGTGGTTTTTTTAATCCGAAACATGCAAGCCTCATGGCACATGTGTGAGGATAAATTTTATGATTTCATCCATTACAATGTACAATATGTGTTGTTTATTGTGGCATATATTATATTAGAATGGTAAGTAGATAATGGCACAATTTTGAGGTATAATGAGTATAAATATTTGTTTGACACCCACGTTGCTTTGTGCATAAGAATATGATGTTGCTAATTTGTTAGTTTTTACTCAACTAAAATGAATTATTCATTAACAATTTTGATGATACAAGTTCAAAACATTCAAGTTCCATATATATTTTTAATGTTAAAACAAGAAAGGTGAAGGTAAGTTTACATTTACACGTGAGGAAATTCAAGATTGATGTGCTCTAATTTTGCTTATAGTTGTGTGTAAATGGAAAGCTACAATTTAATCATTGTATAGTTATGATGTGTTATTTGGGTTAAAGTTTGATAAGAAATTAAATATGTGACAATGTGTGTATGTTTAAGTTATGTTATGTTAAATGTTGTTCATAAGTTGAAATGTGGTTACAAGATATGCATATTCAATTTTCACAAGATGATTACCTAAATATGGACATCAAAAGTAAACAAATTCCAAAACAACAAAAGTGAATTAAAGTGGACAAATTTGGTTATATGATGTGGTTAATAATGATGTGTTGTTTATATTGCATTGTTTAGAATGACAAAATGATGACACTATATGTACATTACTTGTTAGTTGTGTTATAATTGCAAAAGATTCTTACTTAGTTTTATGATATGGACATTAAATTTCTTTTCATGTTGCAAGTTATTCTTACATTGATGTGTGAACGTCATTTCATATTTGGAAATTATCAAATTATAGCCCCACTATTGAACAAATATAAGGTGGATATATTAACATTTTAGATAGTAGATATTGTTATTCTAATACATAATGGTAGTTTTAATTCAAGCATTAAAAATGTTAAAAAATTGCATACCATTGGAAAGGGTCATGAATTGCCAAAATCATTCATGAATATTGTATTTTTTAACATTGAATATTAATACACACAATTATGTAATTAGAGCAAGATGTTTATCATTATTTGTGTAATGGAATTACATAACATGTTTTACAATGCAAGATTATATATCCCAATTCTAATAAGCATAAAATGATATATATGGAAATTAGTTGCAAAAAAATTCCATCGACAAATTAATAAGTTGCAACTTATAATTGCATTAATTGAATACAAATTTTTAACATAATACCATGATAACAAAATTTGTTAATTGTAAAACAATATTTGGCAATGCATTAGTTGCAATGGACATGCTAACAAATTTCATTCATTAATGGATGGATGAAAAGCCATGTAAATATTATGTTCAATTGTGAGTATTTCACATATAAAACCTACAAATTTGTATATGTAATTGTCATGGCCCCTTCAAGAGTCATGTTTTTAACATTGGAAATTCATAACTAAATTAATATTTACTCGATTAATTACCTTATTAAACAAGTAAATAAAATACCATAAAAAGACCTAGAGAATTATTTATCAAAAAAAATCCCAAAATGCATTTCAAACTTGTGTTCTTGACCAAAATGTTCAAGGAAAGGAAACCTTGTTACATTTCTAAAACTTTTTTAAGTGCAATGATTAGGAACATCAAAATCTTATTTATCTCAATAAAAATTTAAGGTCTATACAACTTGGTAAATATATTCACCAAAAAAATGTAATGAAATTTTTATTTAAATATTTTCTACATTTTTCTAAAGATCAATGGGTATAGTAAAATGTATGTGTGACATTCTTTGTAATATCACCCAAAGATGGGTTTGCTCCAATTGCAAGACCCTTTTTTTTCTCATATTGTGTAATCTTATATGTTGAACTGTAAAATACAAGATTAATGCTAACAACATTATACCATTTTTTTTATCAAATGTTGCAAGCCCTTAAATCCTATTAGAATTAGTAGATCTTTGACTAGGTAGGTTACATTTTATTGGGTCATAAGAAAAAAATATTCTCCAAAATGTGATGAAAGTATTAATCAATATCATGTCAATAAACTGTTGTACAAATTTTCACATGAATTAAACTGTGAAATAAATTGTAAAACTACATTTATTCATGAAGTGACGTATGAGATTATAACCTTTTAATTCAAACCCCAATCTTTTATTGTAGTTAAAAAAATTAAAGGCTTACATCTTCATTTGCATCTTTAATCACTGCTACAAAATGTGTCCTAGTTCACTTTGGGTTTCACTAGATTTTGTGAATTTGAACATTTTTACTTACTGAAATTATTTAACCCCCTAGTGATCGGGGACCAGTTGTTACGAACAATGAATTGTTTCACTAGTACCTAGTGAAACAAGATTACTATCAAGTGAAATACAAATTTACCAAACCATTCACTTGTTAGTTAATTAACTAACCAACATGGAAATAAATTAAAATTTAATTATTTAATATATAATATTATTGATAATTTCATGATTTTTGAGCCTACAATTTATTGACACGTGTCATTATTTAGGCTAGGTTAAAAACCTAACCTAGATAAGTAGGCCATGTAATCAACCTAGGCACTTATTATAGGAATTAGAAAAGAATATTTGGTCAACATACCATTGTTGACCACACCACACCATTCATGAGGTTTGATCCCTTGACCTTTAGAATAGAGGAAAACACCCTTACCATTAAGCCACCCCACTTGTTTTAACAATATGTTACATTACATTTTATTTATCAAATATTTCATTTTAAACATTACAAAATCATAAACTTTGAAATTTTGTATTTTATTGAAATTTTGTTCAAATGAAATAATTCAAGTTTTTTTTTTAATTCAATAATGTACATAATTGCATTTATTTCCTTTTGAAAGTTTAGAATCATTTAAACAAAAAAACAGTTGAAGATCATTATTCAATAACATTTCAATGACCATTTTTTTGAAAAAAATTAGTTTAATAAATGGATAAGATTTTTGCTAATATAATAATATTACTTATGCTAAGTTTAGGGTAATAATATTACCTATGCTAAGTTACTTTCAATTACTATATGATTATTTTTCATTAATTTAGATTATTTCACCCTACATTATTTACGGTTATTTATGGCTATTTTTTTATAAAAATGGTTATTTTTGGTTATTTCACCTTAAGTTACTTTTGGTTATTCAAAATTATTTTTGGCTATTTTAGTTTATTTCACCTTAAGCTATCTTCGGCTATTGTAATTTTTTTTTACTATTATAAATTATTTTAGTTCAGGCTATTTGAAGTTATTATAAATTATTTTTGGTTATTCTAAATTATTTCATTTTAGTCTATTTTCAATCCTGTGAGGTTATTATTGGTAATTATAAATTATTTCACTTTAAGTTACTTTTGTCTATTATAAATTATTTCACCCTAAATTATTTTTGACAATCCTAATTTTTTAAAATATATGGTTATTGGTTGTTCTTTTATTGGGGCTATTAGTGGTTATTAATGGTTATTGGTACCTATTCAATTGGTGGTTATTAATGGTTATTTTATTGGTGGCTAATACTGCACATTAGTGGTTATTCTATTAATGGCCATTAGTAGATATTATATTAGTGACTATTGATGGTTATTCTATTAATGGTTATTCTATTAATGGTTATTCTATTAATGGTTATTGGTGGTTGTTATATTAATGACTATTGGTGGTTATTATATTATTGGCTATTGGTGGCTATTTTATTAATGTTTATTAGTAGTTATTCTATTAGTGGTTATTGGTTATTATTTTATTAATGGTTATTGGTTGTTATTCTATTAATGACTATTGGTGGTTCTTCTATTAATGACTATTGTTGGTTATTTTGTTAATGATTATTAGTGGTTATTGCATTAGTGGTTATTGGTGGATATTGGTGGTTTTTAATGTTATTATATTAGTGGGTATTGGTTGTTATTTTATTAATGGCTATTGGTGGTTATTGTATTATAAACCATTGGTGGTTATTGATGGTTATTAGTGGTTATTTTATTAATGGTTATTAGTGATTATTTTATTATAAATATTTTTGGTTATTATATGTTATATTACGACTATTAATGATTATTATATTATAAGTTATTGTTGGATATTCTATGTTATAATATCATAAGCTGTTAGTAGTTATTATATTATAGGGTATTTTAAATTATTTTTCAAAGGTTATTATTTTATATTAAATTGTTTTAAGGTATTATACTTAAGATAAAATAATTTATGATAACATAAAGTTAGTTGAATAATTTAATTTAGAATGACTTAAAAGCTTATAATAAGTTAGTTAAAATATTTTAAAGTAAAATAACGTATTATAGTTTAGGGGACAATAATTTATAATAATTTATAATAACATAAGATATCAGTTATAATAATTAAAGTAACTTAAAATAATATATAAAAAAACATAGAAATAAACCTATTTAGTATAGTAAATTATAATAATGAATTGTGTTAACTAGTAATGAAACATGATGTTTACATAGTGATATAATAGTGAAATAACTTTCACCATGGTGAAATAAGTAGAATGCAATGATATTATTTCATTTTAAAAGTCTCATAGTGATTTAGGCTAGTAAATTACACATCACTTTTGTAGAAATGCTAGGATGACGACATGCGGCACACCATGGAACGTTCATTCACCATTTGAAATGTGTCCATTTTTAAACACCAATTATATGGTGACATGTGACAATTAAAGCTTGTCTATCTTTTAATTTTAAATATTAATTAATTAATATTTAAATCATCTGATTTAAAATTAATAAGATGTTGACAAATGCTACCCATGTAAGTAGGTAATTATCACACCTTACTAAGTAGGTGGGTAGACCTAGATATGTAACTAGGTTGAAAGGTAGGCTTAGGCTAGATAGGTAGGTTTTAAATAATTTGATTATTTTTTCTGGGTTTAACCATTTAAGGTCAAGCTTATTTCATTAATTCATCCCCAATGGCACTTGGTATTTAGTTTGTAAATATGGTTATTATACCTATTTACATAATGTGCAAAATTGGATTGGAAGTCAAAAGATATGGGATAAAAAATTCCATTGCAAACATCACCAACTTAGTTGCACATTAGATGTAACTATTGTATAAGTACTTATGTTATGTACTAACCTAATTTATTTACAAGCTATATATTCGAAAAAAATAAAAAGGTAATAGTATGATATTATTATGTTAATAATAATAATAATATGATTTATTTTCATTAGTCATAATAGTTATTATAATTATAGTTATATGATTTTAAAATAATATTATTATTTATAATGATTACTAATTCATATTTTAGAATACTATTACCTAGCTTAAATTGATAATTAGCTTAGGATGTTTGGGTAATTGTAGGTTAACTAGTGTAACCTATTTTAACATAAATAATAAAATTTCAATATATAATATTTATTCAAAATATTTATTCAAAATATATATTTAAAATATTATTAATTATAATTAATAGTTATGATGACTTCTAGTAATTTACAATAATATATATATAAAATTTAGTTTAACAACTAGGTAGGTAACCTAGGTTAAAGTATTTATAAATTAATTAATGTATCTTATTAGCCATAGGCATATCAATTAATAATATTAGAATAATATTATCAGTAGAGTAGGGTGTAAACAAGATACAATGAACCAACATGATTATTGAAAAAAAAGAATGCATGTCCTTTTTCCTAGAATTTTTTTTTCATATGAATCAATTTTGGAACAATGTTTTTTGAAACTTGTGATAATAAATGCTTATAATTATCTAAATACATGACATGGTTTTTTTCTTCATCAATTTTGAATAAATATGAAGTTTTGAAAGTGTTTTGATTCCTTGTAAATTTAGTGTTTCATCTTTAAAAATGACAATAATTTCAAATCATAACCAATTTTATTTTATTTTTTACATTTTTCTGTTTTCTTGTATAATAAACTACAACTTTTCTTAACACACCATGTACATTTAAGCCTATTTATGTGTGGCAAATGGCTTTTGAAATTCTAAAATTTTGGATCAGTTTTGGAAAAAGTTTTTTGAATTTTTAAAATTTTAGAATTCCACATATTGTAGGGCTTTTTTTTAATGCAATTAATATGTCTTTATCCTCTTTTTTTTTCCCCCCATCAAATGTGTTTTTATTATATGAGTCCTTTTGATAGTCTTTTGTAAAATTGATTATTGCCTAATGCGTTGTTGTGCACTTTTAGACGTCTTTAACCAAAACTTAAATTAAAAATTTCATGAATGGATTTTTGGTTTCAATTCCTTAACATTCATATGAATGAAAAAACAATAACTGGCCATGATTGCCATGGCTTTAAATGGCAAAACACAAATATTTATCCAATTTTGATTGTTTTGCTTTGCGGTTCGATGTCTTTTTGATTCATTGTATTGTGACTACATCAAATAAAATATTGATGATATGTATGATTTAAGAATTAAAAGAATGAAAGTAATTTTAAATAAAATTTTAGTAGCTATTATTACCTATAATATTTTTTAAATGATTAATATCATAATATTAATTTATTCTGAATAAGAATATTATTTCTTAATGATATTACATATTAATATTAATATTAATATGTATTAGATCATAAGGAAATTGGGGCATTTAAATTATGGGCTCATAATTTTGTTCATTTTTTCTTGATTTGTTTTGTTTCATCAAGTTTACATTTTTTTTAAATGCAAATAAAATTACCAAAAAAATGAGGTAATTTCTAAGAATCTTATTTTCCAAATATATATATTAAATATACGTGACAAATAAAATTTGAAATTTTGCAATACATATTTTAACCACGGTTATTTAGTTTAATTTAGTTTAGCCATTACTTATAAGATGTAAGAATTAATAATATTATCATATTAAGTTATTCTGAATAATAATAATAATAATAATAATGCTTTGTAATATTAACTATTCGTATTTATATTAATCTTTATTATGAAGGTGGGCATTAAAAAGAAAATTGTGGGTTCAAAAATTTGTTCGTATTCTTTTGTATTTCTTTTTGTTCCATTGAAGTTACAATTTTATTAAAAATAATCCAAATAAAATTCAGGAATAAAATAGGGTAATTTGTTTTTAAGTTCCACTTGCCAAAAACGTTATTTAAATATATTTGACAAATATATTTTGAAATCTTGCAATATATATTTAAACCATGGTTATTTTATTTATTTTATTTTAACCATAATTAGTCTAGGCATTATCTATAATATTTCCGAGTTATTAATATTATTGTAATAATTAATAATAGTAATAATAAATAATACTTAGTATAATTAATTATTCATATTAATATTAAAATTTATTATATCAATAAGGAAGGTGGGGTATTTTCAAAAAATTGTGGGTTCAAAATTTTGTTCATTTTGTTTTGATTTGTTTTTGTTTCATTGAATTTACATTTTGAGAAATTATAAATAAAATTCTAAAATTCTACTTACCAAAAAAATATTTAAATATTTTTTACAAATAAAAATTTTAAACTTGCAATATATATTTTCATTAATGCTAATTTAGCTTAACTTAATTTTATCTTGGTTAATATGAATTTAGCTTATGTTTAACTAATGTTTGGTCTTGGTTAACCTTAGTTAACATGGGTTTATCTTTAGTATTAGAGGTACATAATACTATTACACATAGCATAAGTAAATATATTAGGTATATTAATTTAAGTATGTATTAATTTAGGTCATTATTTTTATGACATGTGTCCATGTTGTACATAGTTAGTTGCACGCTAGTTACACACACAATTGTATGGCCCAAAAATTATACAATACCAAATTTGCAACTACAAACATGATCAATATAGTTTCAAACAACAACTAATTACTAACTAGTTACATGCCAATTGCATAATGACTAGTTGCAAATGATAGGATTTTTATTAATGCATTTAAGGGTAACCATTCCAATTATTCACTGATTATAAAACTTTAGGGTTAGGAGCCATAATTACCGAATTTGACTATGATGATTTAAAGTTTGTCATGGCATATGCCAATTGGTCCAACAAGAAAACAAAGGCCAAGGTATAGTTCATATGAAGGGGAATGTTTAAGTTTGGGAAATTTCATCATTTTGTTATTATTTTTATGGTAGGTCATTCACCTTAGTTATTGATCACTAACCCTTCAAGTTTTTGATGAAATCAAATCAACTCACAAGAAAGTTAACTAGACGAACATTTATTTTATAAAAGTATGATTTTGATATTGTTCATAGGGTTAGTAGGGTTAAGTAAAATGCTAGTGGGTCGAGGTGGAGTCCAAGTTCTAATGAGGAAGATACCATAGGGGTTTGGTGGCATAATGATATGGGTTTGGAAGTGATATTAAAATGGTATGCTTTTGCATACCTATGTACGTTGTTGGGATGTTTTGGGGTTGTACTTCAAGTAAAGCCATGTAGTGGGGGTTCCCAATAAAATGATATTGAATTGGAGGGCAATGGTGCCTTAGATATACATGACGATTCATTTGTTATTGCATATTTGCAAGTATGTGAAATTTCAATTTGATTAACACATAAAGAGTGAGACCATGTTATGCATAAGGCCAAAAGGTTCACATGGGAAGGTAATTCCTTGCTATGGGTGTGGATAGATGGATGAATACAAGTAGCACAGTGCCGAAAACAACATGAAGGCCTTGTTCAACATGTTCACAAAAAGTTAAGCCATTTTAAGGTTCGACAAACTTATACTTTGTTCTAGACATAGTAGTGGTGGCAAGGCATGCAATTGTAAGTTTAGTAGTTTACTTCTTGGTGTATGGCATGTGACTGAATTCGGGCATCATTCAATGCACCTACACTTCATTTACAACCTTGACCAATTATGGGGCTAGGATATCAATGGAGTTTTGATTTTGTAGGCCCACTAAATTTGACACTTTAACATAACCCATATGTTTTGGTTATGATCGAACATTTTTCCAAATGGATGGAATTGCCTATTCATTTATGGAAAGAATGCTTAGTAAATTTGGTGTTTCAATTGAAGTTTTTATTGACCAAGGTATGAAGTTCCATGGGGAATCCCAAGAGACGTGTGAAAAGGCATTGATAGATCTTCAAACTACTTTATAAAATTATCCTAAGGCATGGTTAGCTAAGTGATGGTGGTATAGACAATGAAATGAAAACTCTATAAGTATGGCCTTTAAAATGGTCATAGTAGATATTGGGACCTTGTAATTATCATGGTTGGCCGTGGGATATAAATTTAGCTTATAGAATTCTTTTGCATCATCTCACCATATTTTTTATTGTTCAATCATGACTTTAAACTACTAACTCCATTCAACTTGATGTTATGGTAGTAGTGAGTTTCAATGATCCTACATTGTGAATTCAAGCATATGAATAGAAAATAGTTTTATTTAGACGTGTGATGCTTATGGCTATGGAGAATTTAATAATTGTTCAACATCGAGTTGTTCTTTGGTATGCCACAATCCATCAAGGTGGTTATTAGGCTTGATTTTGTAGGTTTGAACTTGAAGATTTTGTGTACTTGTAATAGATAGCACCAACTACTTTGAATGTGACTTGTAAGACATGTGTGACAAATGGTTTTCTCTTTAGTGTATTGAACAAACCTAGGTTTTTATTCCTGTAGTTAAATGGTAAGAAATACCCTAAGTTTTTCTCCAATGGGACACACAATTGGTTGAAAATTTGAGGGATTGAAGTAAGGTGACTAATGATGGGCTTCCCATTCACACTTGATTTATCGTTTCACCTTTGAACGAAAGTGTTTTCCTTTGATAAATAATTGTAGGATTTTCATGTTGTTATATGACTTCATGGGGCTTTGACCATAAACAGGGGGGGTGGGGGGGTTGGATGGATGGATTAGGTTTATGGGGTGTTAAGTTGTTTTGTTTATGGATGTTGACGATAATGGTTATAATAACTAACATTGGAGCACACACTAACTATCAGAAGTTTTGTGGTAGTTACATGTTTTTTTCTTAATTTCCATAGTTATTGTAAGTAACTTAAGGTAATTGGGTTTGGAACTAATTATAGTGGAAACTCAATTTCAAACATTTTGTGTTTGGGATATAATCCCTTTGTGAGTGGTCTCAAATCACTTTTGGTGATTTGAGATTCCAAAGTACATTGTGTTTGGTAAGTTTAATGGTTTTGTAAGTTTTTATGACACATGGTGATTTTTAAAAAATGATGATGACAATAGCTCCTTGCCAATTATCAAAACAAAAAAAGATTAGGGGAAAAAAAGAAAAAAATACCAAGAAAAACTCTTGAAAAAAAAGCTCAAAAGAGGTAGAAAACCCACAAAACAAATTCTTTATAACAAAAAAAAACTACCAATTTTTTTTTTTGGTCTTCTTCTTCCCTAATTTTTTTTTCTTCTTCTTTTTAATCTTCCCCCCTCCCCCCTCCCCCCTTTTTCCCTCATCTTATTCTTCCTTGATTTTTTCATTTTCTCCTTGTCCATGCCCAAAATAAATAGGAAGAAAAAGAGACTTACTTGCAATCCGTTGTCACTTACTTGATGATGACACTCCTGCCCCCTCAAATTATGTCGCCTCTTCATGTATATGGTGTGCACCTCCTTACCTCCTCCTATAAACAAAGCAAACCACATAAAACAATTGATTAAAAAAAAACACACCAGGAAAAAAATGATGACAAGCTGAGGGTTGCAGCTTGTTATTGTCATCTAGCTTCTTTAAACAAATACAATAAAACTCGTTGTTGTGATCAAGCATCACTTGCAAAACAAAACACAAAGAGGAGAGGCAACATATTTGGGGACAGGTTGGAGTAGAGCGGGATGTTGCAACAAAACGCAAGGATAGAGGCACATTGGGAGGGAAGTGTGGTAGGAGGGAGATCAGCAGGTGCATTGGAAAGGAAGGAGTTGCTACAGTGGCGATTGAGCTGCTACCACCACTGTTAGTTTAGGTTAGGTTAATTGTTAGGGCAGGTTAGTCTGAAGGTAGGAGGAGTTAGCAAGTGAGGGGAAAAAAAAAGGAAGGGAAATTTTTTAAAGCTGGGGGAGGATGGGCCAGCCAAAGAAAATAAAATGAAACCCATGGTCAAATGGGTTAAGTGGTTTGGGTTCATCTCAATAAGAACTTGTGATGTGACTCAATGTGGGAAACACTAGTTACATTCTGGGACAGGTCTGGTAGAACGTGTTAGCACATGACAGGACCAGGCCACAGTGAACCAGCACCCACCAGTGCACCATCAAGGATGAATGCTATGTGATCAGAAAACAGTTTTCTGTTGGGTTCCAGTTCCCTAGCTAGCCATGGTGGTTAGCCCAGTTGCTTTATTTAATACCTACCAACTAGGTAGGTAGTAAAAACAGCCCCTACTTACTATGTATAAACTATCTACTTACCTAGTAGTCCCCTATTTTTGTTACTTAGCTGTCTATATGTTAGACTTACTTCTAATAGAATGGGATACTAAGATGAAACCAGGTAATAACTCAGTCGAGGATCATCCACAACTGAGTCATAAGGGGCGGGCATCCAGTGGATGGTGCATTGGTGGGTGCTGGTTCACTGTGGCCGACAGGACCGCTCTACTGGACTTGAGGCGTTAGTAAGTGGGACAGGCCTGTTCCATGGTACTTAATCCCAATCCACCATTTTTACATTGAATTCGGTTTAGGGTTTAGGGATGAAAAAAAATTCAAGAAAAAAACATAGGAATTCCAGCCTGGGTAGAGAGAGAGAGAGAAACAGAAACAGCCTTAAATGCAACTGCAAGGGTGATGGTGGTCGACACACAAACTCCTAAACATGCACCCCAACAAATAATAATACCACTCAATGGCCAGGGAGCAACTTTCTGTCAACTGGTTATGAGCTACCAACTTGGAAAACCATTCAGTCAGTCAGAGGGGTAAAGGTCTCAGTTGTCAAGTATTGGAGGTAACTTGGAGTTACAACTGTGTCGAACAATTCAATTTCTCTTTCTCTGCAATGAATTTGAATCAACTTTGTGGGCAAACGACTCAGCTAGCATGTAACTAACTGTCAATTCTCTCCCTGCATTGACACACTACTACTAACACCTAATACGTGGCTAACTGGCAAGTAGGATGTCCATAGGTGTCACCAATTCAGTTGGCTGGTGTTTTGCAGTACTAGGTTAACATTATGTTCTTTCTCTCCATGTTCAGTCACTCCAGAGGCCATCATAGCCACTAAATGGTGTGCAAATGGCCACCAAACATACAAAATATAACCTTCACGAGTAACTTGCCCAATATATTGATTGGACAATGAAGATAGATTCAAGTGCTCATGCACAGGAGTTTTTATGTACTGAAACTGGTGGGATTTTATTTTTATTTTTTAATTCCTGTTTTGGGTTTGTTATTCATAACTCTGGCGACAACAAGCTTCACCCCTAACCACCTACCAGGGTAGCTTATTGTCCTCACAGAGCATGAGGAGAAGGGGGGGGGGGGGGG
>Ga0209208_10003467_pt1 | contig 22546 bp, 11 predicted proteins | sample S1TSphfallax_3_FD_187694 | JGI IMG/M metagenome (GOLD analysis project Ga0209208, IMG submission 187694) | Host-associated microbial communities from peat moss isolated from Minnesota, USA - S1T2_Fd - Sphagnum fallax MG (SPAdes) (version 2) | ecosystem: Host-associated > Plants > Peat moss >...
TTTCTTGAGACCTGAAACGAAAAGGTATGGGTTTCAGGACCTGGACGGACAGACACCAGACAGACAGACAGCAAAACCGTCCCCAAAACGTGTGAAGTAAATGAAAAGATAAGTAAAAGACGCACACACACACACACACACACACACACAATGTTGTAATTATATAATAGATTGATAATAACCTTTTAAAAACTAATGAAATTTTCATCAAAAAGTGAAACTAAAAATTCAAAATAAACAAAAAGTGATTTTGGAGGTTTTTGGTTGCCATAAGTGAAAGAAAAAAAAAGTAAAAATTACCATATTTGGATAGTTGGTTGTCATTGTGTAACCAAAAAATAGAATGATGATTAAAAAATTTCTACTTTATTTCTGGATTATTGCCAGATTTGGTTAAATTTTTGTATGGATGATTGTCATTTTTTCTACATCTTCCTATGGGCAATTACCACTTTGATTACAAACAAACATTCTTGAAAAGTATTTTATACTAAGTTCAATTTCATCATTAAATAATCTTCAAAATAGTGAAACAAATCTTTGTTCAATTTCATTATTAAATCATCTTCAAAATAATGAAACAAATCTTTGTTCAATTTCATTATTAAATCATCTTCAAAATAGTGAAACAAATCTTCATGAAAATATGATGTTGAGCTGTTGAAAACCATCATAACTATCACAAGCTACAATCTTGAATAATGTCACTCTTCATATGACAATACCATAATAAAGCATGAAAAAATAATAATTTCAAATTCATAAAATTTATGAATCAATTTTTTGAAAAAGAAAAAGAAAAAAGAAAATTATGTGTTGAAACTAACCCTAGGCTCTAGTACACTGATTTGTAAGGTAGGAAACGCACTTTGTGGCTACAAGGTAGGTAGATGCATGCAGGTCATAGTTGGAGGTGGGGTGTGGGGTTGGGTGGGGCTGACTAGGTTTGGATGAATGCAATGCCTACATTCATTCATCCAGGGTTTGCTTTCTAGGGTTTGCTTTCTGGTGTGCAGAAGCGCAGAGAAGGAAGCGAGTGACAAGGAAGGAAGGGATGAGGTGCTCAGCGAGCGAAGAGACGCCACTTTGGAGATCCGGTAGGCGAAGAGCCACGCCTCTTTGCTTCCTTGCGGCTCGAGCTTCTTCTTCTCTTCTGGCAGAGGAGGCTCTTTGCTGGTGAAGAATCGGTCAAAATGCTCTGAATGCACTTTGAATGGCGTTTTGTGCGTGAGGAGTGGAAGAGGTTTGTCGCTTTATTACATTGTTTCTTATGGGGGATTCATGAAGAATGCAAATGAGTAAGAAGAGCATGAAGCATGGAAGCATAGGGAAGGATGAAGGTGAGTAGATCCTCCTCCTTTATCACTAGGTTCTTGAAGGAATTAAGTGGAACACACATGAGATTGAAGCTTTCAATGCTCTTCTTGTGCCGCAATGGCAGCAACAACAACAACCGGCAATACTCTACATTTGAGAAGCTTATAATAGCTTCTTCTTGTTCAATATAAACCTTTTTGACTGCTGGTGGCAGTGCCTCCCATGGCAATGACAAGATCAAAGGTGAGAGCTCTGGAGATGTTCAAAGTGGTGGACTGTGAAAATGGAGGTGTGGCTTGCAATTCCAATGAGGTTGTAATGAGAGCAAACATTTGGAGCAATCTTCCAGAGCATCTTGTAGAAAGAATCTTGACTCGCTTGCCAGTAGCATGTTTCTTCAGGTTTCGCAGTGTGTGTAAAGGATGGTACAATCTGATACACTCTTCCACTTTCTTGCAAGCTTACTCAGAATCCCCAGCGCAAGAACCATGGTTTTTGATGTTCACTGATGATCACTACAGAGATGGCTCTACTTTTGATCCAAGCTTGAACAAATGGCACCACATCCCTCTGCCTTCACTGCCACAAAAGGAGACCTTCTTCCCAGCTGCAGCCGCTGGAGGTTTGGTTTGCTTTGGTTGCTATGCTGATGGTTGGAAGACATTTGTGGTCTGCAATCCTTTGACAAAAGCATGCCGACATCTTCCTCCCATGCTTAACCCTCCCTTCAGACTTTACACTGTGGGTATGGTGGTTGACAGAGACACCAAATCCTACAAGGTTCTTGTAGCTGGCAACTGTGAGATTTATGAGGTAACAAAACCACCTCCGAGCAAAGCAGAAATAGAGTTTCAAAGCTAACTATGACAGCGCACATAGATTGCAATGCTCTCCCAACAAGATCTTCCATCTTCTGTCAAATCTCATCAATCAATCTGCAATGACCCACAATGCTAGTTTAATTTCTACCTGCACATTCATACAAATGACAAGAGAAACAGGTGAGCAAGAATTCACCAAAAGTAGGTCGAATTTGCACAAAACTCATGAGAGTTTTCGACTCTCAGATGTCCCATGACTCACAGAAATGATCATCTAGCCTGTACAGCTAGCTAGCTTCCAGAGACAATCATCTTAGACTGTTGAAGAAGATTCATACACTTTGCACTCACCACAATTGAAAAAGAATTTGAATGGTTACCAGCTTGAGAGAGTGTTCCCCCAATCCTCCTACCACACAGTCAACACACATAAGCATCATGCAAAGAAGATTATGCTACTACTTGCATTGACATGATGATGAGATGAATGATTTTAGGGCAGAGAAGACTAACCTTGTCAATCTTGATGTGAATCTTTTTGTCTCATGAAGGTCTATGATTCAGCAATCAACTGTTGGAAGAAGACTTGTATTCTTCCCCCAGGGTTTTACAGATGGCACCATGGAATTCTGTGCAATGGATTTCTGTACTCCAGACGATTCCAGTTCGATGGCTTGGTGGCTTATGACATCCAGCAGGGTGTGTGGAGCCAGATTCAAGCACCCATGCCACATGCCTTTGACTATCATGCACTGGTTGAATGCCAGGGACGGATATTTACAGTTGGTGGGCTCCTCAAGAATGACATCACCAAACGAGTCTGTATTCTGGAGCTGGAGCGGACGCAGCTGGAGTGGATAGAGGTGAGCTGATCAACTGATTAAGAATCGAAATGACTTTCTTTGATCATTGAAAAACACTCTTGCAAGCAAACCTGTAAGGAACTTTTCTTCCCAAGTAGAATGCAATTGAAGGAAGTGATTTCTGACAAGTTATATGATTTGCAATATGATTGTAGGTGGACACTATGCCAAGTATACTGTGTGAGGAATTTCTGAAGGATGGTGCCTCCTTCAGCTGCACTGGCTACAGTGACCTTGTCATGCTCTACATTACAGGGGGCTTCAGAGACAGGCTAGTGCTGTTGTATGATTTGTCAAAGAAGCTCTGGAGGCGATTGCCTCGGTGCTCCCTGCCTGATGAGCGAATGAGAGAGGGACTCCTGGATGGAATCTCATTTGAGCCTCGCTTGGATGCAGTAGTTTGACCATGTTCTTGAAATTCATTTCTGGGGGGAAAACATCCAAGACTTTCTCAAAACTGTGTCAATGGGAATCACCTTGACAATGGAAATTTTCTGGAAGACAAAAGGCGGAAGAAGTGTTGAATACAGAGAATTCAAAGAATTGGTAAGGGCCCGACATCAAGCTTCTGGAATCAAAGATTCTCCAAGCAATTCCAAAACCTCTTCTATATGCAAGCATTTTGATGCATATGTATGAGACTTGGGCCTGAAGTGTTAATTGCCAAATATCTTGGGTGGAAATTTGGCAACAATTGGTCCAAAGAAACATCACACCAAGTTTCACCCAGCACAATTTTACCCATCAGCACATTCCTCCAGTGATTTCTTGACCCTGAAGACTGCATATTTTTCGCCTGAGCTCTTGACCTCAACTGAAGCTTGCACATTCTTTGTCAGGAAAGCTTTTGCAGATGCAGCAGAGACATCCATGAAAAAAAAACCTCTGGATTCTGTAATGAAATCTGTGAGAAAAGATATCTTACCAGTTGGTTTTCCAAAATTCAGAAGTTAGTCCTTTGCCTTCAGAATCTTGAGGTGCCTCAAGTTTCTAGCAGATGAATGAACAGACATTTGAAGTCCATCTGTGGACCATTGCATGCCCTAGCATGTGTCCATTTTGTTCTTGGATTTCTGAATTGAACTTTTTCCCTTGAAGGGAAAAAGAGTGTCACTCTATCAGACATACTCCCAGTTTTGAGAGTATGTTTCCTTTAAAACTCCAAACTTTCACTGTTCTTTGTTGTACACCTTACCTCAGATGGTTCTGAAGGAACATGCACCAGTAAACAAATAATTGGCACTATTTTTCTGGAACTTGTTTGTCCTATCAATTCACACCAAACAGGTTCACATGCAAAGTGGACATCATTGTATATTTAGACTGTAATTGAAAGGTGGGACCAATGAAACGAGTGAGCATCAAGGTTGCTGCAATTTAAGAAATGACAACTCAAAATCAAATTGTTGATTTCTAGACAGAAAAGACACTGACTGAAAGCACTGGTACATTGTTAAGCCACTTGACGTTTGCTTCAATTAAACCCTGCCCATCCATCACCTGATCCATGCAAGCTGAGTTGACAATGGTGCCAGATACTGTCTAACCTGCATTCAGGTACCACAAATGCAAGGGCAAGGCCCACACAGCTGCTCACCAAAGTAATTTGGTTGCTGTGATACCACCATAGCTCTACTTCCGAGAGTGGGACTCAAAGATCCTTCCAATTTTCATTCAGTCAAAGATTTCAATTTGGCTACCTTGTGATTAATTGTGCTCTCAGATCCATATGAGACCAAAAAAATGCATTCTTCTCTCATATCCACAAAAGACCAACAGTCCAACTCAATACACCCCCACATCCTCAACCACGAAGAAGATGAACAAATTTGGATGGGAAAACTGCTGCAAGCAGACATAGATAGCAGTTACCAGACATCAAGCATGAAAGGAACTTATCACTACTCCTGCCCAAATTCAGTCTGCTTTCCTAAGAGGTGGAAGCTGGAAGTATCTTGCCTACTGTAATCTGTTTCACTTGAACAAAACAGGTACAGGAACAGGTCAGCATGAAATTATCTCAACAACAACCTGTGCTCTGGCACCTGTTAATTACTCTCGTATCATCTATGTGCCTACAAAGACCTGTTGAAATAAATTCTGGAATTATGTCAATTGCAGTGTTGTTGCTGTGATTGATAAATCTACTGCAGTGAGTAGAGTCCTCAATCAGTGAAACAGGGTGGGAGGCCTTCAGGTTGCCATAACACAACTTACCTTCCATCCACCAGTCACTGTTGGGGTCATACCCACTACCTTAACATCTCCCCTGTAGTATTACTGCTGGGCACAAGGCATTTGAAGTTGAGTGCTGCAGCTGAATAGGATATCTCTCTAAAACAAGGCCTTTCTTGTGTCTCATTTGGTGTTGATATGTACATGTTTTTGAAAACTTTGCTTGTCCATTAGTGGATGCACAAGAATCTTGGCATGGGCATCCTGTCAAGTGCCACAGGAAGAGATTACTATTCTAAATTCTCTCAACACAGCACTAAATCTACAAAAAGACAGGAGTACCTCACTCCACATGAGAGCATCATGATGCAGAAATTCTGATTGTTGAATTACTATACAAAAGAATAGCAAGTTAGAGTGCTAGCAAAAAAAGCGCCTGAGAAACAAGGAACTCATATCTTAGCTCCTGAGCAACCTCTCTTCCTCATACTGCTTCTTGAACTTCTCAAGGACTTCATCATTGGTGCTGCAAACAAAATCAATCATTAAACATCTTCTTCACCCAAGCACCTCATATGCTGTCAGAATCTACTTGCTGAATCTACCTGTACTGCACTGCTAAAAATTTGACAGTGTATTTGGAGAGTGCCTTATAAGGCAGAATCTGACATCAACTAACTGTCAGTGCCTTATGTTTTCAAGAGGGCTGTTCCATTTTTTGGGAGGTATCTCCCATTTTTTAACATTCCTTCTTTCATTTTCAAGAGCATAAACCCTAAACCCACCTTGTACAGGCTGTTCTTCTGGTAATGCCCTCAGCCTAGGACCTTACCCTACTCATAGTCACTTCAATGTCCTTAAGGAGACAAATCACAATGACTTCTAAAACTCTAACCTCCACAGAACCTTAAAGACTAATGACATGAATTCTGCCAGTGTAACATTTCCATCAAGTGCACCTGTAACAATAGTGTGTTCTAGTGCAGAAGTTGCCACCAAATTTTGACTATCTCTGTAAAATGCTCAGTCTGGTGTGAAAGCTCATTGCTAACCAAAAAAGTTTACAGTCCTATTATGGATTTAATTCCAGCATTTCGGTTGCTCAAACCCTTCAAAAACCCTAAAACAGACTTTCACAAATATTCCTCCCACATAAGAAGCAACTGTCAACAAAGACAAGGAAATAACAAATAACAAGTTGATTGTGTGACTTACTATTGATGAAGGCAGTTATTCAATTCTCGGGCCTGGGATCAGCATGACCAAATCACAGAGAGGGTTCTTCCTTTTGCGCATTCAGCAAATTTTGCGATATTTCATCACACTCTTTCAGTGCTCGTGCCTTCATCTTGCTGCGAAGGGCTAGCATATGCCCACACATTAGCTTCTCTCTTACCATACATGAAGTGATTTTATTGCCTCATAAGATTATGCATGTTTTGGACGGAAAATACCCTCCAGAAGATGCAAACAATCTCCTCAGAGTAAACCACCAATGCCAGACTAGAGACACAAGAGAAACAGCTAACAAAACCTCTCCCTCCCCTTAAGAAAAACCAGAGAGTTACTTACCCTTTCTATCACCCACCAAACCCCAAACTCCTCTTTGTGGCAAGATGACTCTTTAGGCTACAACACAATATCCTTTTTTTCTTAAAAGATAAACAAGAACAAGAAACGGACGCATTTCAAGATACTAGAAACAAAAAAATAATCAAACAACTAGAGCTTGTAGAAAATCAGAAATCAAGATTGAAGCTGTGAAGAAGAGGAAACAGTCGATACTTGAGCAAAAATCGTCCAAACTCCAACTGGAGCAAGAGCCTACCTTCTTCTTCAACCTTCTTCTTCATGCGAGATTCCGCAGCATCCACCCTCAAACCCATTTTCGCCCTCGGCGTCTGTTTCCCCCAAAAAAAGTTACAAAGGGGAGAAGAAAGCTGCTCACAGGAGCCGCCAGAAGTCTTTTCCTTCTCAAAAGAGTCTACAGTGGCTCCCAAGTCCAGAGGCTCAAGAGCTTCTGTGCAAGGCCATAGAGCTCTCTGTTAATTTTGTTCACTGGTTTTTTTAAAAAATTATATTTTGATTTTGAATTTGATTTTTTTCTGTTTTTCACTTTTTAAAGGTGATTTTGTATTGTTGATTTTATTTTGAAAAAGAAAAATGGTTTTTTTTATTGAAGGTTGGGGCTTTTTTGTTTTCAGGTCTATGATTTTTAGGGTTTTTATTGAAGTTGATAATTGTATAGTCACCATGGATCATATATGTGTTGGAAGGGTTACTTTAATTTGGATGCTCCTTTCAGTGACATTCGGTAATTCTTTGTTTTGCACATCACGAGGTAGAGATTTATTATTTCAAAATTTGTCACCTTCAATTTTTGGGGTTCAACCAATTTTGTGGACTTTGTTGAGAAAAAGGAAGAAACATTGTAAACTATTGTTTTGGGTAGAACCAAAACAAAGAACTCATTGGGAAATGGTGGAGGCCATTGCATGACATCCAACACCTGATATGAGAGATAGAATATAATGATGTATTACCTAATGACATTTTATGTTTTCACTGTTTTGGTTGAAGAACAAACCTTGCAGGATTTAGGGTTAATAGGTTACCAACCTTGAAGGATGGAAAGCAAGCAAAACGAGTAGGAGAAATTAATGAGAAGGGCTTTATTTCAACGATGGTTAATGGATCATCCATAAAGGTTTTGATTCTATGCGTTGTACCTTGAACATGAATTGGCATAAATTTTGTTTCATCATCATACATTGTAATTACTTGACATTGATATGGTCATTAATCTCAAAAAACATGATGTCAGATGCTACCACATGTAGAAGAACTAAGCCCTCTTGGATCTCTAGGCTTTAAAACTTCAACAAAAAGAACAACCATTTGTAATTGACCCTCTAAGAACAATTTCCTCCCAACTTGTTCACTCTACGGTTGCAATTTCTTTTGTCATTTTCATCTTTAAAAGCTCTAATTCTTTCGCAATTTGTGAATATTCTTTGATAGCTTCTACAATGGAAGGAAAGCCCTAGACAAACATCCTTTTTTGCTTGTAACTTTGTTATTGGGTTTGCCTCTAGTGCCAAGTAAGTTACATTCCCTTGTCCTAGGTGAGATTATACAAATGTTTGGTTAAATGTGTGATTTGGTGTGACATGATCATTACTATCAACAAAAATTGGGGTTTGATGTTCAAGGCTTTCAAGTGGTTGTGTTTTTGGAATAGAATTAGGATGATCATCCAAGTTTACCACTTGAAGATATGGTAAACAAGAACCTTGATCAATGCCACCAATTGCACTTGTCATTTTTAGTGTTCTTCCTAAAATGCTATGAAATTTCTCATACCATGACCAAGAGGAAGAAGGAACACCTATTTCATTGCACACCTCATGTTCTTCACGATATTCCTCTCTCGTCTCGGTGATTTTGTCTTGACACTATTTCCAAGTGTGTGACACCTCATTAGGGAATGTTACATTGATTTTGTCGGTAAGCTCTTTCCAATCTTTTGGAGCCATAGGTTGCCTTTGTTATTCCCAATGCTTCTCCTCCCACAAATCAATCATCATTTGGAGTTTTCCATTACTCTACAATCTCCTATCAATTTGAGGCCTTACCCCAAGTTTAAGGGCACTCAAGCCAACATTTACACTTAAGCCCAACCCCAAACCCAAAGGTTGAAAAGGAGAATTCAAATTCACAACTTGAAAAGACCTTAACTTTAACCTTTGAGAAGAAGGAGAAGAAGGTCCTTCCAAAAGATAACCCATGAAATAGTTTGGCAAATTTTCTTCCATTTTTCCCTCGAAAAATCACAAATAAAACCATATCAAAACACAATCAAGTCCTCACTTTGGTCTCCGGACTCTACTTTTTGGAGAATTGTTGTTCCTCTCTAGACTATCAAATATGGATTGATTATAATTACTTGGTTACCTCTAGAGTTTTGAACTTCTAAGTGGATTGTCTTAAAACTTACCCAATGGTGTTGTTTTTTCATTTTACTAGTGAAAAAATAATTCACTTCATTCATCGACATAGCAACAATGTAAAAGGTTTCTTTCCGGCCACCACGCTAACAGCAAATGAAAAGGCCTATACGTTGGTCTACAAGCCATATACACTCTCTGTTTGTTACATCTGCTCGAGCTTCCTTATCTATCGAACTAAGATCTCTCTCTCTCTCAATTGCAAAGAACGCATGGCTATGGCCATAGAGAATAGGCCTAATTTGAAATCCTGAAACCATGTCCGAAACCATATGATTGAAAATGTGAACATAGCATATGCATTTAACTCACAAACAAACAATAGTTTTTAACACAAGAAATCTAGTATTTTGCAAGCAACCATTTTGTAATTACATGTGACTATGTCATTTGTGCATTTTTTCACAACTATTAACCACCCATGAGAATTTTATGATTATCTTGCAACTATGGCATAATTACATTGCAATTATTTGAAGCTTCATCCTTCCATGTGCATGACTTTTAAATGAATTTCATTCACAAATAAACGAATAAATCCCATCAGTTATATTAGTCGCCAAAATGCAATTGTAAAAGTTGTTTAGGTTGTTTTATGAATATATCATAGGTATATCTTTAGGGGTGTATTAAAATTATATTTAAAATTTTAAAAGTATATTATTAATTTTTTAAATTAATTTTTTTATTATTATTTTCAAAAGTATTATAATTTCGAGTAGTAAAAAACAACACATAATAGATAACTTAATATAGTTTAATGTGAACTAGCTTTAAGTGGAATAGTTCTAAATCACCAAAAATATTCTAAAATTCAATAGTTTAAATTAATTAATAATAACTTAGGGTATGATAACTTAGAATAACATTAAAATATTTAAAGCAATAACATTAAAAAAATAGTTATTATAATTAATACCAAATTATGTCAACTAATCATGATAATTATATAATGTCCCTTTGGTGATGTAACTTTAAGCAAGGTGAAATGATTAAGGTGAAGTCAATCTATTTCATTTTTAAAATCCCATAGTGATTTAGGCTAATGAATTGCACCTCACTTTTACAAATATTGCAACTAAAATATTTATCCCATATGGTTTATCTTGCATTTCAATTTTAAAACATATAAAAAGGTGCACTATAAACATTTTTTTTAAACATTAAAATGAAAGTGCCATTTGGGATGAGCTATTCAAAAGAACTACCCTTAAAAGTTAAATCCAAAATGAAATATGATTTTCCTAACTAGGTGTCATGTGACCTAGGTTTAAGCCTAACCCAAGTGCCACATAAGTTATTAAAACTTAAGCTTAGATTAGGTCCCATATGGTGGCTTAGGTGTAAATGCTATGCAGTTTAAACCTATGCCATGCAATTGGGATTAAAATTTATATTTTAACTTATTTTTTAAAAAAATACTTAATGTGCCACATGGTAGCTTTCAAATTGACCATGTGTATCAATTTAAACCTTCAAAAGTGGACTTGGGCGATTCAAATAATAAATTTTTTGAAATTCCAAAATTATGCCATGCAATAACATGTAATCTCAACAATGTAATCACAAATTGTGATAATTAGTAATATAAATTATATAATTAATGGATGGAAAAGTATATAGTTGATCCTATACTTCATCCATGTGCATTATGTTTATGTTATGTTGAGTCATTATTTACAATTAATGTTGGATACAAGTACACTTAAACAAATCATTAGTTGTTAAAATGATTTGTGATTAATTTCTAGGCACAAAATGGGGTATTCATTTTAATTCCAATGATGTTGATTCATTAGAACTAGTTTGTACATAGGACAACTTTAGGTTCCATAAGTCATCACCATATATTGGATAGTATTTCCAAATTGGAATTTATTTAACCCATTCATAAATGAAGAGGTCTAGAAAGGAGTCTTTTCAAATTTGTGTCTTTTTTTTATGTTTTTTTTTTCCAACACTATATTCACAAAAATATTTTGAATTCATTTTCTACCAAGATGCATCCATTTTTTTAAAAAATTAATTCAATTTAGTTAAATCTTAATTCAATTGTTCAATAAAATTCAGTTGAATTGGAATTGAATCCAAATGTTAACACAATATCAAAATTAATCAATATCAAATTCACTAAAAAATGTATGGATGTAGAATGTGGTTTAATGGATTTAAATTACACTACGACATATGGATATTGAATAATTTTCATATTGTGTTAACATTTAATTTAACATCATGGGTAATTTTGGTTTGTATTGAAAAAAAAAATACAAATAAATCAATATGGAATCCCATTATAATTATAATTTTAAAACTAAATTATTGAATTTCTAAGAATATTAATGTTGGTATTTTTCAACTTAATGATGATTTTAATAAAGAAAAATATTGTGATAAATTAATATAAATATATTAAATAAATAAATATAATATAAATACACAAACCATTAAACTTCATCTTATATTTTTTTAAATATTTTAGTGGACATATTTTGATCATAATTAAAAACATTGAAAATGAAATAATTATCAAAACATTTTATCAAAGTTGGACAACTCTATAGTATTATACATCAATGTTATGTATATGAAATTTCTTAGGCTCAATAAACTCATATAAGCATTAAATTTATTGATATTTAATGGGAAGTGACATTTAACAATCTTTCAATATCACCTCCATACACAACTTGGGTATGGACATTCTATTTTGCCCCTTCTAACCACCCTCTTGCAAGAATAAGTAAACAATTTTTCCCTCTTTCTAATTACCTTCTCTTTTCAAATCAACATAATATATTTTTTAACTTCAACTTTGGTCTCTTTAAAAATTAGTGAAGATTTCACTCATTTTTTCAAAAAAAATTGAACCTTTAAACAATGATAATTGTTACTAAGCCAAGGTCTTGAAAGAACATCCCAAGATGAAACATCAACTTACCAAACATTCCCAAATTCGAACATCTTTATTCAAAATCCAAATTAATCAACATTTTGATTGAGGAATCTAAGGTTGGTCAACAACAAAAATACACATGGACAACACCAAAGATGATGAAAGATGGGGAACAACAAAAAGATGAAAATGTTGACAAGGAATGACAAAATAACAACAATAGTAAGGTTGTTGAAAGGCTATGTTGGAAACACTAGGGGCATTGGCCCATTGGGTTGGATATGAAATTTTTATTTTTATTTTTGGGCAATAAAGGGTACCAAGATGTTGATGATTGACGGCGTTGGATATATTGAAGGACACCAATAGGTACATAAGGGACATTGTGGGCATTAAGGTTGAAAATATTTTATATTTTATATTTTTTTCAAACCAAGGGTCATTGGGAAGCATGGTAGGAAGGACATCGGGGAATGTTGGAAAAGCTCAAAACAAATCTTTTGATGCAATGAAGGTGCCAAAAGGGATATCATGGATGCTAAAAATGTTTATGTTATAATAGGTGAAAATGAAATATCATATTCTAAAAGTAATGGAAATGAAAATGATTTCATAAACAATCTGTATGATCATGGATTACGAATGTATGGTAACCAATTTTTTAAAAATAAATTTGTAAAGTAAAATATAAATATAATAATATTTTAACCTTATGTAAATTTATCGTCACTAATAGTGCAAAGTAGTGTGAAGCTCAAATGTAATATTTAAGCAATACTAGTCAATACAACAATGCAAGGGTTTTTCTCAATAGTAGGCCTTGGCTCATGACACATGTGTGAGATCAACTACTTATGTGATTTCATCCATTTCAATACAACACGAATATGGTATTTAACAAGGAATTTGTTCAATATTACACAAGATTTTGATAGCTTGAAGGTGTGCACCTTTTAAACCTTCACATTGTTCAAGGAGGCAATTTGGAATAAATTTGATTTCTAATTTACCAAATTGACCTTAGGTTTCAAAATCACATAAACACACAATATTTTTGACATAGGGATGAAGTCTATATGCACACCTATGGACTAGATTTTCACTATCTCAACATGATGTCAACACCTAAAAATTGAAACATAATGTGTGAATAATGATTTCTAGTGGAAAACCATTTCTTTTTCATACCTTTTTTTTGTTTGTGAATTCACTTGCTAGAAAGTTGAGGTTTGATTACAACCACCAAGATGATGGCAACCTAAGGAGCCCAAGGTTAATAACTCAATATAAGAAATATTTCCATTCCTTAAGATTTCCTTTATGTTTTGTGAACATTGTATGCACATGCCCTCAAAATTAAACATCATTGGAATGTGCCAAGAATGCCCAACCTTGTTTGTCATCTATTTTGGCATACCACCTACCCAACAAATATCTAAAATTATGGTGCTTGTAAACCTAGTGTCAAGAAAAATTAATTATTAGTCCTTAATGTCATTAACTTATTAATCAAGTCAACAACCTAACACCTATTTACTAATTTAATTACCACTAACATTACTTAGATAATTACATACGTGTTGACACTTAGTGGTATGCTACCTTTTTGGTCTTTTTAACACTTATTTACCATTAGGACAAATTATGTGTTGTGCAAACCTAGAAGATAGGAGATTGTATCTTGGCATATCATTATTCCAACACTCTTGTGCCCTCATTCTTTATCTATTGCAACATTTTTTGATCATCATTTGATATTTAAAACTTTGCGCTAATGTCACTTTATGTCTCTGTCAATTTTTTAAAATAGAGCTTTCGAATGTTCACTACTTAACATGCAAATAAATTTTGATGCATTCTCATTATCAATATGCCATTATTTCTCCTTTAGCCATTATGATTTCTTGTGTTTTTAATTTATTGCAACTCATAGTTATTTTTGTTGTAATGAAAAACTTTAGAAACAACCTTAAAGCACCATAATTAGTGTGACCTTCACTACCACAAGCACACATAGTGTGAACTTATTGTTGATTTGTTTTGTCAAAAATTGGGCCACCAATTTAACAACACGATTTTGGTGTATTTTTATAAATGAATTTTTAAAATTTAACATTTGATATTAATTCAACATTTCACTTAACATATGTATGATACGTGAAATTCCACATTATTAAGTCTAACACTTATTTATCAACAATTTACCAAGTGTGCATGTACTTTTAATCAAGTCCAAGTTTAGGTTTTTCTAGTGAACTGTTTATTTTGGGGGTATCTCAATGTAATTAATTTCTTTACACAACATCCATCTATTAAGGAAGATATATATTATTTATTTATTTATTATTTATTATTTTTAATTTTGTTTCATCACATTAAATCTCCCAAAATAAGGTGCCCCTAGCCACACTTTTGGTACCATAGCCTAGGGTCAATTTCCATGTTAACAAAACAAATAATTTATTTTTTCAAAAAATGATTTTTTAAAAATTTGAAATTATATATATTTTACATTATCTACTATATTGTGATATGAATAGTATATTTATTTAGAGAGTAGCATATGATAATTATGATGATTTTCAGCTATCAATTTCATATTTTCACAAATTTCATTTCACTATTTTGAGGATTATTTAATGATGAAATTGACCTTAGGGTAAGGTGTTATTTGGAAAGCCCTCAATGAGGACGAGTGTACACAAGTTTTTTGTAATGTAGGAGATATTGAATTTTAAATATTTAAACCATTAAAATTTAGTAAATTTTAAAATTAAAAAAAGGAAATTGAAGTGTCTTTTAATAGTATAAAGGAAAGCTTTCAATTATAAGGTTTAATGGAGGTGGTTAAATTTTAGACCCAAGGTGCAAAATATATTGAATTTTGAGTAATTTTTGTCATTGGAAATTTTATAATTAAATAAATAAAATTTTACTCAAAATTGGATTGAGACTTAAGTTTAAAAATGTTTACTAGTATCCTTTCAAAATCATTCAATACTACAATATGTGTTCAATGACAAAAGCCACACTAGTTAAGTGGAAACAAAGGGGCGCATAGAAGAAAAATCACCCTTGGAAAATTGTGTATCGACATTTCAATCTTAAGTTTTTATCTTATTTTATATTTTATATTTTAAATAAATTTTTTATACTGAAGGTTGTGTTGAGGAAGTAAATCATCATAAAATTTGACAATGTTTTTTACTAACCCAATTGTCCCCAACAATGTTATTTTGTTGGGAAATTTTCACAAAAAATGAATATAATAGTAAGAAAATTGAAAATGGAATTATTTTGAAAATTTTCAATTGCCAAAAGTGAAGAAAAATCTACAAATTTCTATAGTTGGTTTTCAACATGTAGCCATGAATAAAGCATTGATTAAAAAGTTTGCATTTCATGCCTATTTATAACCAAAACTTATTACAACTTTATAAGGATAGTTGTCGTTTTTTTCCATCTTCTTATGGATGATTGACACTTAGGTTACATTAGAAATTTCCTAAAAAAACATTGGTTTCAAAGTTGTTCAATGTTACTTCGATTTATTATTTTTATTTTATTTTATAAGGAACATATGCTTGGATGTGCTTTAATGTTAAGTACAAAGATTGCATGTGCCACATGGATCTAAAAATTTCAATACGCAAAAAAATGCAAGTACAACATAATTATTGATTTAATGAAACATGTTCAAAAGATATCCATACAAATCTTATGGCAATGGGCCAATATCATTAATCAATCAATGTAATGTGCAATGGATGTTGTCAACTACATCATCTCACATTGTTCCAATTTAATTTATATGTAATAATCTCACAAAAACATTGTAACTATTGTTTAAAGACTTGGACTATTGACCTCAACAACCCTACTAATATTCAAAACTTGGCACATAATAATGTATTAGTCATTCTAATATGTGGGTTTGTGGATGCCACATGAATATGTTCACCAATTTGGTAAACTTGGCCTAAATAAACAAAGGATCCATGTATTAGTTTATGGTTTTGAGGGCTGATTTTTTCTTTACACTATTTCTAGGGGCTTCCAAAATTTTGTCACCATTTGCTTCTTCAAGAGGTTTATCTTCAATTTTTGGTACATTTGCGGGATTTGTTGGATCTTTAGCCAACAAGAACTGAACTAATGATTCCACTGGATCATCAGGCCTATATGGAAAACATAATTATAGGTTAAATATTCCTTACACATGTTGCTTAAAATACATGTTTATCATTGATAAATTGAAAATGTATAATTTTATGTTAAATTGTCAAATTTGATTTTTTTGCACAATGGAAAACTTATTGGAACAACTTTGGATGTGATGTTGGTTACATTTTTAAGTATGTGGAACAATTTGGTTACAACATGTCAATTTCACAACAAACTTTCAATGATTGTGGCTATCATTATTGTGGGATGACAATTTTTTCAAATATTGATAATTATTTTTTAAAATTTTTACACTTTAAATAGTTTAGATAAAAAAATTCAATTGGATCATAAAAGTAAGATTTGATGATCATAGAACTTGACAAGTAATCATTCAATCTTTGTAAAGTGTTGGGAAGGATCGGTTTACCTTTCAAGGGCCAACAATTGACAACCTTCACGAACTAAAGGAACCACATTTTTTTCCTATCAAACAAATGAATATATGAGGCCATGAATGTGGACCAAGCTAGGTTATGATTCTTCACAAAATTTAAATTCATGGTCCAAAAGCACATTATAGTTTTTCTAAAAAAGATTCCCATTAGACAAAAATAGGGGTCATTTTCACCAAATAGTCTTGGATTGGCATTGTTTTCACATCTTGCACAAGTTTGATTTCTTCTAACTTTTCATCCTACATCCCCATAAAAACCACCACCCATGCTCATTTTGAAGGATATTCAAAGGTTTTAATTAAAAGATTTAATTTTATGTCAACATGTTGAAAGAAATTGAAAGGAAGTGTAAATCGTGTTCAAAATGTGATACAATGAAACCAAGATATAAAATTGTGCAAACATTTTAATTATATGAACCAATATGCATTCATTTAAATGTACTTGTGATAATAATTTCCAAAATAGCTTGCACCTTGCTTCAATTGTCTTATGATCAATTTGGTATTAAATGATAGTTCAATGGTTCAATGCAACACTACATACCTCTATTTTGGTAACATCACCACCACAACATGGTCACCCATTGACACATATAGTGATTAGTTTTTTTCTTGTATTAAAATCGAAGTTCATTCCTTACACTCCATATTGTTCATATATTAAAGCTTTCATTCAAGTATTAATAGAGGTATAAAATATAATAAAAAATTTCTTAGCATAAGTCAAAATTGCAACACCTATGCACCAAAATTAAAATGAATTGGTGGGAAAAAATGTAAAAAAATTCTCACTTGGTGGTGGTGGTGGTGTTACAATAGATTTTTTCATGGACACCTTCTTTGGCGCCATGTTTTTTTAACAACTTTGAAATCTAATGACCCACTTGATTATAATGCACATTATAATTGTTTCAATAAAAATTTATCCAAGCTTCTCAAAACTCCATCACCCATTATTCATTTCAACATCAACCACCCATGTATGGAACTATTTCCCCCAAGCTCCAACACTTGAAATCATTCCCATGATGGGCAATTCAAAAGGTTAAAATTATCATGGTCTAACTATTTAAAATTCAAATGTTGCCAGAAATCACACATTTTTGGATGGGAATACAAAACTACATGACAATAACCCAAAAAAAAAAAATGTTGGAAGAAAAACATTGGGTTCATTGACCAATCCCAAACTTGGTATTGTACAAATTATTGTAATGGAGAGTGAGCTTAATCTTACATTGTGAAAGAAAACATAGGTTGGTCTAAAAGTAAAACATGGACTTTAAAGGACGTTTCATTGTGACTATTCATTATTAACATATATTTGATGAGGTCAAATGATGTGGAATTTAATAAAGTCATAAATTTGGATTAGCTATAAGCAAATTTTGATTCCATTGTAATATCCAATTGGACCTTTTTTTACCAAATAAAAAATACATGTCATTTTTTAAATTTCTAGATGTCATAATTTTTTATTTCTCAATAAAATATTTAAAATTTTATCAAAATATTGATTTTCCAACTTGACATTAGCATGCCAAATGTACCAAAAGAATTGGGCAAACGTAAAACATGTTCAAACATTTTTCAAAGTGAAAAAATTGGGGATCATGCCATAGATGCCCATGATTTCTATTGAAATTTCAAAATTTTATTAAACACCTTTTTAAAACTTCAATAATCAATCAAAATTATTATTTAATCTTTATGAATAAAACCAAAAAAAAAATTTAATATCATTCTATCCTATGCATAATCATAAGTCCAAATTTAGTTCCACATTATTTGACAAATTAAATGCATTTTTGACATGTACATGCTTTTGGCTCCCAAATTGGGGAAGGTGTGAACAACTTTGAGTTTAACTTTTCAGTGATATTGATGTATTAGTGATATTTAACCAATTTTGGCTTTGCACTACCAATGACCATCAATTATTGTTTTCCTTTTCAAGTATGTTTTGATATGGTTTCCAATCAACATTTGTTTTTAGTTAGTTGGTGCAAAATTGCAACAATTTTTCTTTTAAATAATATTTTTTCATTGAATCTTGACACCACCCCTAGCACATCCATTCATCATCCCCACAAATGTAACATTGTATGGTTCCACACCTTCCTATTGCATTTGTCAAAATCGTTCAATTCCCTCTACCATTGTTCACATTTCACATGTCCCAATATCATGGTAGTCTAAGTGATTTTATCTTGAGATAACATCTTGATAACATAGTTTGCATACATGTCCAATAAACTATTCCCCATAATGGCATTAGACTCCAAATCACTTTGAATGATGCAATGAACACCTTTGGGATTGCACATGTCCCAATATCATGGCAATCCAAGTGACCACATTTGAAAATGGAATGATCTTGTTGAACATTTTCCAAACATACTCAATGCTCCCACATTTTGCTAACATCCTAACAGAGATGCATGTCACAAATACTAACAAAGATGTTAAATAACAACAAATAACTTGCAACACTTTCAATTTCCAATTCAAAATCAATTCATTTTGCAACACTGAGTCCCAATTATGTCTCTAGCTCCAAAAGAATTGCAAGCACATGTGCCTTGACCATGTTCCCCACACTAGCACACTAGATTCAAAAAACACAAAATTGATGAAGACCTAAACCGCCCTACAAAGGAAACACTTCAAGAACACAAATCTTTTTCTCTCTTTCAAGACAAGGATGGGAAAAAGGAGTGGGAGCTAACCTTGGTTTAATTATAGACCTAGTTAAAGGGGGTTGCACATATGGTCATTCACCAAGTAATCATTGCCTCCATTGTATCAAGGTTCTATCACTAGTTATGCATTTCTTGTGAAAGTTGCATCCATTTTCACACATAGTTTTGTAAGTCCCAATTAAATCCATGCACATATGGTTTGCTTACTAGGCTCCATTGACAAATTGACATGAGAACTCTAACCATATTGATGTTTAATTACCTTTTCTAATATGTGATCCCACCATTGCGAAAGATCCACAAAGAACTCACGTACCACAATTCTTCTTTTTGGCCCCCAAAAACCATAGATAAACTTCTTACCAAATTATCATGTATTTTGATCACATAGAAACAACAATGAAGTATTATAGATCTTGTGTAGATTATGTTTAATCTTTTTATTTGCTTTGGAAAAACTCACTCATCATGTTAAGATTTATTGGCAAACATGTGTATTATGAAAAGAAGGCGTGCAATAAACAATAAAAAAATAGGAACACAATAAATCTTACAATTGCTTTGATCTTTGAATGTCACCTTTGTTTCTATTTGGTGCATTTTAAGAAGTGCCAATGTACAAAGCAAGAGTTGTTGAAGGGTATAAGGCAATTGTAAGTCCACATATACACTTAGAATTTCCTTCATCCCCATGTGGTGGTGGAACTCGAGTTTTTGTGGTCTAGAGAAAAGTTACATGATATAACAAACACATAATAATTGCAGTTGTGCACATTGATGGTGAAGACATGAACCTCAACAAAAACCTTGGCAAGTGTTATTGTTCCTCACAATTCAAAACATAAGAATAACATCCAAAGTAAACCCAAATGAAAATCCCCCTCCAAGCAATTTGAACTAGATGATGTCCATCCAACAACCACCATAATCTAGTTCTTGCTCATGTTAAATTGCAATCACACCTAGTGCTAGTAGCTAATTCGCTAACATTGTTTCTAGAGACTTAACATTTGTTTTCCCTTTAAACCTTAAATTAACCCTAACACTAACTTTTAACATTTTAAAAATTTAATAAACATTCACAAGTGCATTCACACTTGGGATGTTGTTAAGCACTTTTAGGGTTAGGGCATACCTGCTTGCCATCATGGCAAATTACCTCCACTTTCTGTTGTTTTTCTTTGTTGCCATCAACACTAGGGATGTGCATTCTTTCTTTTCCCTTTTGCTGTCATTGGCGCTCTACAAGCTCTATGTTATTGCACTCTCTCTTGTTGCCTTTAGTCTCATCACATTTGGTTTTGTTGCTTTTGCTTTCATTAGTGCTCTGCACATTCAAGAAATGTAAAACATGTCCACACATTCTTTCACATTTTTACATTTCTCTCATTGTTGTTTTATAAGCTAGGGCACAATTCATTTCAACAAAGTTTGCTAGAGCCTGGAGCATTGGGCCACAAGTTGTTGGAGTCTGAGATGCTGGGACATTGCATTTTTTGTTTTGTTCTGTTTACTGGTTGCAAAAGCTTGTCCTTGGAAACTCCATTGTGGCATGACAATGACAATGAAGAAGTTGAAGCAAGTTTTCATGACTCTTCTCTTTGAGCAATAAATCCTACTGCCCTTTTGCTTCTTGAGCAGAGCCAAAACAAAACAAAGCAAAAAGAGAAGTAGAAAGTGGTAGAGAGGGGCAATGGGAGTGGAGGGGAATGTGGAGGGTTATTAGGGAGGGCAACAAATAGGGAACAAGATAGAACTCTTGAGAATGTTTTTGATAAGGTAATATTGAATGAAAGACCCCTTTTCAAGGTTGTTAAGTTAACATGCAACTTTCTTCTATTTTGGAAGATTTGATGATAAGTAAACATTGAGTTAACACTAAGCTAACACCAATGTTAAGTAGGATTCAACTAGGATGCCATGTAAACTTTCATGTCACCTAACAATCCTGGTCTGAATTCTACAATTTTCTGCCAATACTTAACACTGACTTAACAATGACTCACCATCATGTGTGATTGCAGCTTAAATGAAAAAAATTATGCAGATTTCTGTTAAGCATTTGACATCCAAGCTTAGCACACCAAGGAATGAGCATTACCTGTTGGTGGTGTGGTAGCTTGAGTCGGCAAGCACATGAGGCCCCAAAACAGTTGGAAACTTGCCCCTTGTATAGGCAACAACAAAGTTGCCACCAACAAAGTTTTCTTACCAAAACAATTGCAAAGACCAACTAACAAATTTGGGGGAAAAAAACATCAAGGTAGAGAACACAACAAACAAGCACCCATAACAACTTCCACAAGTGTGAACCATCAAGAAATGCAATGTAAAGAAGCAACCAAACCATCTCCCTTGCTAGTAGTAAAACTTTACAATAGTATGTTATAGAACAGAAGTTGCAGAAACACTCATAGGAGAGTTGTTATCAAATGCTTAGGTCAGCACCAACTTTTGGTGGCCATACAACACCTGCATGATAAGACCTATGCACACCCTGTTTTGTGCAAGAGACAACAACAAATGCAGCATGAACAAAGCAAAGAATTAGAAATAAATAAAGGTATTGCTAGAATGCTAAGGTCATCATGAAATCGTGCAGATCAATGAACTAGGCTTGATCTTCCTCTCACAAAATTAACCATTCCTTAAGTTAGCACTGTAGAAATGGTTTGGCACCCCACAATTTTGAAACCCAAACCCTAAACCTCACACTTTAAAGCCAAGACAAGGGGTTCTTACAGATTTTCTAACAAAAACGGCAAATCACATGCAGAAGCTTGCATATTGATTCAATGTGAAACATGGAAAAGCCTGGATGATGTTCAATGTATAAAAAATCACAACATTCTGGTAGCTTCTAAATGGGAATTTGAGAATTTTAGATGACAATTGAAAGAAAACATAAGAATGAATATGCTTCACAAAAAAAATCCTCAGGTTCACATTATTTTTATGAAGAAAAAAAATTCCAACAAAGGGGTTTCAACAAAAAATTTAGTAATAGATTTGTTTTGAAGCCATCAACAACACATGGGAAAAGAAAAGCACTCACCCTCATATGTGCCCATGATGTTTAACAATGCTGTAAAGGCCCCACTGGCCCTCCATGTATGTCAATGAAGAGCTCTTGTAAGAACA
>Ga0209208_10003468_pt1 | contig 22541 bp, 27 predicted proteins | sample S1TSphfallax_3_FD_187694 | JGI IMG/M metagenome (GOLD analysis project Ga0209208, IMG submission 187694) | Host-associated microbial communities from peat moss isolated from Minnesota, USA - S1T2_Fd - Sphagnum fallax MG (SPAdes) (version 2) | ecosystem: Host-associated > Plants > Peat moss >...
TTTTTTTACTACCTACCAACTAACAAATGAACTTGTTAGGGTTGTTGTTAGCAGGGACAGGGACTATTCACATTGGATCCAACTTTTGGAAGTTTTATCTTATTAGAACCGGTTTCACATTTACGAGAACCGGTTTCTTTGGTGAAAATGTTTACACTGTTTAGATTGGAACGGATTGTTTTGGGTGTTCACAGTGTGAACACAGTAGGTAGATGTACCAATAAATATATTGGCAGGGAGGGCCAGACATTATTGGTAAGAAACCCAATTTTTTTCCCCCTTAATAAAATAGGCCCATTATTGCATAAGTGTGTGTATAATATAGTTGTTTTCTGTGGTTCATTTTAGAATTCATTTTTTTTTTCAAAAAAAAATTGTTTTCTTATTTAAGAAAGCATAGCACACATATTGTGTGTGTGAACTTTTGTAACTGACTTGTAAGTTGTCCTCAGAAACGTGCGAGCAAGAATAATTTGCCATCAAATAAGTAGTGGTAGTAGTAGGGACAAATTCATCGCAAACTTATCTTTTCATGGATTTATGATATTATAATACTTCAACAATGTGTTCAAAATTAAATTGTTGATATAATATTGTGATGATATTGTAACACAATATTTGGATCAAAATATTATGTTCCAATATTATCATAACATCATATCGATTATTGTATATCATCAATTAATTTTGAACATGTTATTAAAATGTTATAAAAAAATATAAATATATGAAAAATGACAAGTTTATGATGTAAGTAAATAACTAATAACTAGGAGGTTGGAAGCTTGATTCTCCGATTTTCAGGCAAACACTTCAAAATTCAAAAGAGGTCGAATCCTCACACATTGTTTCTCTAATTCTGAAGCTAAAAGAACATTTGTAGCTCTTTACATAATGCTTTCAACACCGCAAAAGTTGCTCAATTCAGTAAAGGAATGGGAGGAAGATATGGGAGTGTTAGGTGTTAGGGGTCCAATCTAATGTTTGGTGGTGGGTGAATTAAAACATACATTAAGAGTTCGAGTTTAAAATGTTTGATTGTTGCATTTTTGTTTCTGAAATGCAAAGAATTTTTGTGAAGCCTTAGTTGGCACACCCATCAGATTTGAAATCACTCAAAACAGAGTTAAAAATGAGAAAAATATGAGGCTGGAAACTAGAGAGAGATCTAGATCCATTTTTTTCAAATTTTTTTTGAAGCAAACTATCACACACATCCTCTTTTTCCTGTGTTTTTTTTCTTCATTGCTAATTTACTTCCAATGGCATAAAAAATTCCATTAAATTTGGTCAAGCAATGAGGAAAATATTAGAAAGTGTTGGATGATAAGTATGGGTTTGGTGATGGACAATTTTACCTTATTGTTTTTTATTTTGATTTTAAAAAAAAAAAACCTTATGAGAATTAATTAGCACCCAACTTGTTACATTAGTGGTAGATAAGTTGATTATTTAATTAATTACTAAATATTTTGCACATGGCAAAGCTGCTACTACTACTGTTGCTGCTGCTGCTGCTGCAAGAGGTACGTCAGATTACAGTGAGCACTGGCCACCAAGGATATAAATCTTTTATTAGATTTGGGGTTGAAATTTTGGATTCCTAAAGCACTCCAAGTAGGTGTTTTTAGAGGGCACCTTATGTGTACATCCCTCTAAGAATAGAGGGGAGGAGATCTTACACCTACTTGTTGTAGTAGCCAGCAAGAAGTTAAAGAGTTATCCTGAGAGCACCTACAAAAGCAGCAATGCTCAATATATGATGATCTGCACAGTAAAATTGGATGAAAAAAAGTCAAAATATCCCAGTTTGGTTCAGGAAATTGGTTTTATTTAGCTCACCATACCATATAATTGTATACTTTGCTGTGGCTGGTAGAGACATAGCAACAGCGTGCACCTGTAAAAAAAAAGAGTGTAATAAATAGGACCTGACTGCTGCTCAGTGTTTTTGATTGGCTCATCATACTGTACTGATTGGTCCAAGTGGTTTGCTATTAGTAGTCCCCCCCCACCCCACCCCACCCCACCCATTTGCTGTCCAAGTTTCAGTTTTATGGGTGGGGTTGCAAAATAGTAAATAACTGAACGTGGATGTGAATTTTGTGAGCACACCGCTGGAGATGCTCTGATGGCTGCTGATAACGAAGTGGGGCTTTTTGTTTGTAGCAGGTAAATCTTAACATGGGGCTTTCCAAGGTGCCTAATAATGCTCTGACAAGACAAATTTTTCCCCCAAAGACAAAACCTCAAAATGGGTTACAGAAATCATGTTCTGACATTTACAGGAGCAAAACCTCAAGAGCGGGGTGGTGCTTTTTTTTCCCCAAAATAAATAAATTGTGGAACTAGCTCCTTTTTTGGCCTTCATGCATTGGTATGTATTCTACCAAAATTCAGGTCTTTTTTTTCTAGTGTTTTCCTTTTTTAAAAAAAATTTATTTGAGTTTGAGTTTCCTTAGAGACCCAAGAGCACCCTACACAACACATTAAAAAGGGTCAAGGTCATTTGTTGAGCTCCAATGAAATGGACTTCGTCCCCCAACCTAGAAATGTGGAGACGGAGTTCATTGCACTATCTCTTTAGGCATGGACTATCATTCATTCACTTGGATCTACAACACATTTATGCTAATAGTAGACTTGACTTATGATCAAAAGTTTTTCAAACACATCCATCCATGAAAGGTCCATAGTAACTTAGGACTACCTTAAAAGGCTTGAGCTTAAAAGCTCCCCAAGTAGGCCTAAAGGGGAGACAAAGAATTTGATGCTTCGTTAATTAGAGAGGTATATATTATAATGAATTTTCCATTTTTTTAATTAAAAAATCCATCTTATGCAATCTTTGGTTTAGTTGCAATTTCTTTCGTCAAGTAATAATATTTTATTTATTTATAACAAATAACATTTTTTGAAATGTAAACTTGCATGGCCCTTGTGTATTTTACTCCTTTATTTGGAGTATGAACTAGGCACAATATGCCATGGCAAACATCCATGCATGAAACATCGCATCTACATTAGGGGTTAAGGTCAATAGATTGAGCTAAGATTTTTCTAAAAAGGAACCTTGTATATATATAAAACAAGAATATAAATCCATCCACAAAAGGTACAAGGCATGTCGAAGCAAATGCAAAACACACAATGGGAAAACCAAAACAATCAAAACAGTAATAATGAAGTGGAAGATAAAGCTGACTTTATCCCCTTCCAATAGAAATATGATGAAGTTTAGGGTTTAGGGTTCTTTTACTAGGCACAACATGGCATGGCCAAAAGTGTATAAGCTATACCCCTAACTTTGCAAAGTTTGTCCCATATTGTAGTATCATTCTGGAAGCAATTAAATGATTTTCAACAAATGCTCCATGTTTTTCAAAATCAATTGCTCACAATGCCAAAAGTTCTAAAAATTTGTTTGATTGCCTAGGTATCCTAGAGCATGGTGGTGGGGGTGTGCCTAAGTAGTGCAAAATTACATGGCATTTTTTTTCCCACCTCAACTATAGGAATTTCAGGAATTTTTTTATTTTTACTGCCCAAGTGAAAAAAAGAAAAAAAAGAAAAAGAAAAGTCAAGAAAATGCCCAAATGAAAAGGGTACTATATATGGTACCATGGGAGTAGGGCACATTAGATGGATCAATTTTATGAGAGTTCAACAGAGCTTATTGAAGTTATGGACAATATTCAAGAGTGAATATGAAGAAGAAATTAATCTTTCAATATGTTTTAACTCTCACCAAGGAGGAAGGTGACAATTGATTTTGAAAATATGATGAACCTTATTGCATTAAAATGCCAATTGATAATGTGGACACAAAACATAAAAAAATCTCCACTTGAAGCAAATGTCATTCAAGGTCAAAGGGGAAAGAAATGATCAAGGTGTGGATGAAAAATCCCAACACAAGCTTCATGACATGGTTTGTGAAAAAAGGAAATGGAAAAGGCAATTGGGGATCAAAGATTATTGAACATAACTGAACAAGATACCATATTTTATGATGAATTATTTCAAGATTAATAAGGCAATATCACTATTTCCTATTAAGCATGCTTCAAATGGCTAGATGAGCATTTTGACAAGGATTGAATGCACAATGTGTTAAATTCCTTGAAAAGGAGGTACGTTCAATGAAGGCCAATAATACTTAGTGAAATTTTTCTATGCACCTTTACTTGATATGATTTCAAATAATTTTATGGTGTTAGATGTTATATGATGGTCTTTTGTGACCTTCAAAAAAATGTGATTCCAAAATTAAGGTTGTATCCACTTAAAATGAAACCTAGAGCCAATTTAGAATCCTTGACAAGTTTGAACAAACAATCACAAATTGATTCGAATCTTAAGTTATCCATGACATATTTGCATTTCTAAGACTAGATTCATCCATTTAATCTAGAAATTTCAAACTTGTAATTTACTTTTCAGATTTAAATTATAAATAAATATTTATCAAACGTCAAAATAAAAAAGACATTCCACATGAACAAAATAAATATTAAAACCCAACAATGTTAATATTCAAATGTGTATTTATTAACATTCTTACCCATGCAACTTAACAATGTGGATCAAGATTTTCAAAAATAGGTATGTGTTCCAATTTAGGTGCCCTTGGGATATAAAGAAAATAGTATGTTATCAAATGGTTTAAAATTTTTGATGTTGAAATTTGAAATTGAACATGTCTCTTCAAAGTCTTGTTCTAACACTCATACTAGACCACTAGTTTGAGCTCATGTTACAATGTGTATTGTATTATACTTGTTTTAAAACTACTAGTTGCAATATTACCAATTTCATCAAATCTCTAAGAATGCTTATAGTTCCACTTTGATGAACTTCAATCTAATCACTACCCACAAGTTTGTGTATATGTGTTTTATGGAGTTTCTACCATGATAAAGGTCATGCCACACTTGGAGGTAGCATGTTTTTTCAAATTTTCCTAATGTTTAGAAAAGTGGCACTTACCAACCAAATATTATTTGCCACTTACTTTTTATTTTCTTCCTAAATTTTTAGCTATGGCTTGTCCACACATAGAGCTTTGGGACACAGTTAAGTTAGTTTTTTCAAGCTTTTTTGAAGTAATGGTCACATTATGTGATGATGTTTTTGACCTTCACCCCCCCCCCCCCCCCAATAGTCAACAATGCCACCATCAACATTATTTCAGAGCATAGTTTATTTAGAGCTTCCTTCACATTGTTTCAAAGCAACTACATCTCTATCGAAGAGTTTCAACTATCCATTTCTTGTCTTTTTTTTCTTCTTTGGACTTTGAGAGGACGTGGAAAATAATGTGCTTCATCTTTAGTTCAATTTAGGTTCTTCAACTTTTGCTTTGTTTGTTTGTTGCTTGACAAGTTTGTCTATTTCTATTCCCTTCTTTTGTTCCTTATCTCATTTGTTGATATCTTTTCGACTTCTGTTTGTTTAAGGTATTGTTAGGATGTGCTTTGACACACTCCTAAGTTCCTTGTTGAACCCACTTGAGGGTCCAAGTGTGTTGAATTGCGGAAATATAGGACTTGGAGGTGCTCCTGACTTCCAGCACTAGAAAGGGGTAGAAAGGGCGTGCTAAAAGTCCCAGGATTAGACTAGGAAGAGGGACTAGATTATCAAGCTTGAATCTGCATCCAAAACCAACCACAAAAAGGTTAGTTCACATTCGGGAACACCATTGGGTGTTGGGACAAGCCATGGGCACTTTGACACACTTGACTCACCACGGCCCGGATTCGGGGGAAGCCACCACCTTCCCCCGTATAGTATTCTCTGCAGCTCCCCGTAGGAGCTACATCCGAATGGCATATTTTCCCGGGATTCCCAAGGAGGAGTCCCGAAACTGTCCCGGGTTGGACTCTCGGGACTTTGGACACTCACAACTCCTAGTTCTGACCTCCGATTGTAGTGAGGTTTAAACCAAAGTTGTAGCTCTCCTTGAGAGCTTTCTAACGCCCCATCACACTCCATCTGCAAACGTTGGAAAGAGGTTGATTCCCGACTTTTTGTGGTCGGGAGTCAAACTGCCAATTTGATTCCCGGCCTTTCTTTTGCCCATAACTTGGGCTGCAAATGTCCAAATGACCAATGCGAGGCCATTTTGGACATCTACACTTCAAGAAATTTCCAATGACACCAAGAACACCCCAATCCAAGGTGTTTTGGCCTCTGCTGTCGAACTCTAAACATTCGGGAGTCCTGAAGGACTCCAAGTCCCCAACTTTAGGAGTGTGAGTTTCATCCTCACACTTGGCCAAAGTGGGGTTGCGACATGCTTACAAAAAAGGAATTGTGCCAATTGATGTTGTTTATTGTTTTGCTACAAGTTTTGTCATCAAGAAACTTACCATGGACAATGAGGAGTGGGTGGTTACAATGGGGATGGTTATCATCCTCATTGAAATTTTTTAACAAATTTGGGACATACAACACATGCACCAACCATTTTTGCATTTGATAAACATCATTATTAACAATAATAACGTACAAATTTTCATTGTAACTATGGTTCTACACAATTTGCGGTTGTTAAACAATTTTTTTGCACATGGATTAAATCTAGGCTATTGGGTTAAATTGCATAGTACCACTTGGTTATCTATGTTTTTATTGATTGAATATGACAACCAATGGTGGATTCAAAATTCAAAATGTCAAAAAAGACATTATTCAACATTGTAAACAAATTGAAACCATTGATTACAAAAAAAGATACATTGTATAGGTTTACAATCCCTATAGAAGTTAAGGTTGCATGTGTTATCCACAAACTTTCTCATGTGTTGACATCTAATGAATTATTTGCAATTGGCACATCCATTGTGGGACTTGTTATTCATGAAGTTGTTAAAGTTGTGAACATCATGTTCAAAAGTCTTTAACATGGCCCATGGGACTAAAGATGCAAAATGTGATGTTGGAGTTCAAAGAGTTGTGTGGATTACCAAGTGTGCAAGGCGCATTAAACAATACACACATCTCAATTTTTTCACCCAAACTTGATTTTGTTGAAGACTACTACTTTCATGAGATTGGAGGATATTTAGTTGTAACACAAGTTATTGATGTTAGAAATGAAGTTCATTGACATTTATGTTGGCTTACCTAAAAGTGTGAACAACTTTCAAGTTTTGCAAAAATCGGATCTATATATGCAAATTCAATATCAGGGATTGTTCAACATGGAGAAGGGAAGTCAAGATGGTTTCAATCCTTACCTTCTTAATGACAAGGGGTACATGTTGCTACCATGAATAATGACACCACATAAAGAGGGGTAGCAACATTTTATTCTTGAAGTTCTATACAACAAAAAACAAAAATTCTAATGGGTTGTGGTAGAAAATGACTTTGGCATCTTGAAAACAACCTTTCAAAATTTTTTAGGCGAAATAGAAATGGATATCACATTAGTTCTAAATATTTTTACTTCTTGTTTTCTACACAACTTGATTTTTTGCAGGAAGGAATTAAACATTCAAAGGCTTCTTCAAGTTCTTGAGTTGGAGACAACACAAGACATTCAGAGGAACATTTATATGTCTAATGTAAAGGTGCATTTGGGGCTTGAAGGACTAGAACATTTTGGTGAGCAACATCAAAGACAATTAGAGATCTACTTAACATCTCAATGATTCTAGGTATGATATTTGAAGTTATAATCATCCCATTGACATGAGCTATTTAATTGATTTCAAATAATTAGGTCTACATTGTTAGTTTGGTTTAAAAAGATTTGTACATCAATTTTTTTTTAAAGGTACACATGCTTGCAAAGCACAAGGTTTGGGTTTAATGAGTCCTCATGATCAAAACTTGTTTTGGTGTTTAGCGAACCATGTCATACTAGGGAGATTGGTGAGCTTGGATTATTGTTTCTTGCAAATTTTTGACCCATGATCTTTGTTACACTAATAATGGCTTTCACCATATTCCTTTGTGTGTTGTTTATATCTTCATCTCTATGTTTGAAGTGTTGAAACTCCTCCTTCAAGATTTTGCATTAGGTGATCTTCCATTGCTCTTCAATTTGTAAGTTCTCTCCTTGAATTAGATCTATTGCATCCACCAATTTAAAAAAAAATAAAAATTCCCTCCTATGGACTCTTGTGTTGCCAAGGCAACGTCCACTTGAAGGAAATCCTTTTGTAGTACGATCATTATCTTGCTTTGAAAATTCTGTACTTCCATCACTTGCATTGTTGTTGAGTTTTGGTGGATAATTTCTTGTTGATGGAACTCTAGGCATGTGAGGAGACTATTGAGGTGGTGGTTTCAGAAACCTTACTCCCTCTTTTGTTGAATTGTTGCACACTTGAGGTGTGATAGGGCTTTGTAGAGGAACTCCATCTTGATGTGCATTTGAATTTTCGTTGTTCAAGGAACATTGTCAATGTTGCAAATCTATTTGTAGGAATGGTGAAGGTTGTAAGTTTGTTTGGATATGTGGTCGGTGTTGCAAGACTGGAGATCATGTTGTTGTCAACATTGAACATTATGTACATTGGTTTTGGATCCAAGTCAACTTCACACATTGGGGTTCCTTCACCACTTGCTATTATATATTTTATTTCGTAAATGTTCATGTTGAACATTTTAGGCAAGTTCATTGTGACTTTATCTATAGTAGATATATTCCATAACTCTTCATCATGTCTTGTCTTGACCATGTAGTTTCAAATCCGCTTGTAATCATTGTATAGTGTTGTCCATAAATTTTCATTACATGCTAGCCTATTTCTAACATATGCACTATGGCTAGATGCCATCACTAATGTAACAATTTCCTTCCATTTCACAATTGTGTTTTCAAAGCAATCTCTGGAATCCACTACACCTATTGAAGCATTGTGTTCCTTTCTTTTTGCTTGAACTAGAGAAACAATTTCTTGGCATTCTCAATTTGGTTGTTTGGGCTTCTTGATGGCTTTCATTTTAGCCATGGAATTATCAATAGAGTCTTCTAGTTTTCTTTTACCCTTGTTTTTGTTCTTGGATCTAAATGAAATAAGCTTGTTTGATTTTGGAAAACTTCGATTCTTTTACAACACTCTTTAATCGGACGTATGTAATACCCATTTTTTTCTTAAAGTTATGGGTGAAAGACATACATAGAATCATCATATATAGACCTTGAATGTTATCCCAATGACATTTTGAAAGCATTTTAGACTCAATTGTTGATGAATAAATAAATCAGGTTGCTACAATTTTATGGGGGCCTTTTACATACGGAGATCATGAGGTGTGGCCTATAGGAGGGGGATGGTTCTTAGACCTATTATTTAAGAATGGGTAGGACCTTACACTTATAAGCAACAAGTGCTTATAAGTGTAAGATCCCTCCTCTTTTCTAAAAGGGGTATTCATGGATATAAGGTGCCCTCCAAGTACACTAAGCAATTTCTTTGAGTGCTTTACCTAGTGCGAAGGTTATCATGAACCTAAACCTATGTAGGTCACAAGGTGTAAGGGTTCTTGTGCTTACTTGTATGCATAAGATCCCTCCCTTTTAAGAGTAGGTGTAATATGCCCCCTCATTCATTTCTAGGAGGGATATTCATGGATGTAAGGTGCCCTCCAAAGTACCCTAGAAAATTTCTTTGAGTGCTTTGTATGTAGGATAAAGCCCTGGAGCAGGGCATTCTCGTTGTATCCATCTGACTCATTATCATAAGTTCCATCATTGCAGATGGTCTAGAAATTGTTTCCAGCTATAGGCTAACAAGCATAGAAGGGGATCATGTTATTATGTGGATAGCTTTATGGTGTTGCAGTTTGGACTTGTCATTCTTCATGCGTTAACCCATTCACAAAATGTCTACAGTGTGCAATATAGAATGGAAGAGTGTAAAGATTCAACCCTCAATAAAGCATGAGATCTGTGTCTCAGAACATATCCTTATAAGTTATATCCATGAATATCTGTCCTAGGTCTAAGGATATAATCTGATTTCTAGTTGTGCTTTTAGAGCATCTCCAGCAGTGCTCAGTATGTGACCCTGCAAAAATATTTCTCACATTCAAGTTTCGTTACTTTCTTTTTTTCAACCACACCCATAAAACTAAAACTGGGACTGCAAATAGGTAGGAGATTACTAATAGCAAAGAACTTCCACTAATCATTATGATTGGCCAATCAGAAACAGGAAGCGCCAATCATATCACATTTATTATACTCTTCTCTAGTAAGTGTTAGGCTTTTGTTATGCCTTTTACCAGCCTTAGCAAACTGTGCACAAATGCTGGGCCAAAACCATTTTGCTGAGCCAAACTGGCATGTTTTTACTTTTCTTCGTGCAATATTAATTTGCAGGGTCAAATTTTGAGCACTGGTGGAGTTGATAGAGAAAACTTAAAATGAAGTGGGATTGCTTTATGCACATTTTTTGTATGGAGAAATTTGACAGGATCTAGAGCGTTTTATGCTCGTATGCACCCTCTCCTTTTTCAACCCACCAAAGAACTGCTACAAATGTGCAGCCTGTGATAAGCTGCCAGGTCTTCCTCAAACCTACAGTCCCATCCGTATCATAGTGGGTACATTACTCTGGCCAGCTTGAATTGCTGATCAAGTCTTTGTGTTCTCTTCAGTTTCTTATGCCCATATCCAATTCTCCTCATACAGCAGCATAATCTGTTCCAGCATGAATGCAGCCTCTGGACTCCATCTCTGTGGAAGGGAAAGATGTGGTGCACATGGGTCTCTGAAACAGGATAACGATGCATTGATTATACATGTTTCAAAAGAAATTATGCACAATTATCACATAGTGAAAGCATAATAATGCATAGACAATAGATACACAGACAACAATAATCATCACACAGATCCTTGTCCCTCCAAAACAACCAAAGTGATGGTTCAGCATCTGCAACTGACAAGCTGTGTACAAGAGATCCCACCCCAGATTTCCTCTAGATTTCCTCTAGCAACCTTCTAATATCACACTCCTAAGAATTGCAGGGTTAAAGGTGCTAACTTGCTATACATCCATAAAAGCGGTGAAAGTTTCACATGCTTCAAGGCAACCCATTCCTTAGAACCACAGAAATGAATCTCTTACCAAAATCTCATGCTCAAGGTTTGCATCGTTCAGAAGATGCTGGCAGAATCCAGTGTGATTTGACTGGTTTGGTTTTGGAAGCTGCCCACATGACCATTGTGGCAGGTGGCACTAGCTCGTACATTGACCCATTCAATATCTGACACTCCAGGTCTGTGTTGATCAGAAGATACTGGCAGACTCCAGTATGATTGAATACTTCATTTAGGGAACCCAAGTTCCACTACGACTTGAACCCATGTTCCAGGTCTCACTGCAGAGACTTTGCTAGTGCCTTGGTTTATGTAACCTTCTTATGCTATGAATTGAGGAGCTGCTTCTCTCGTTCTGTGGTCAAGTTTTCTCATGTGGCAGCCACTAGAAAACTTCAGCCATTGTCTTCATGCAGCCCAATCTCTGGCAGATCATCCAGAGCCTGAAATTCCAGCAACGAAAATTGTGTGTGTGAATTCAAACAGGTACCTAAGAGTTGATTCAAATGGAGGAAGAGGCGCCATAAGCTGTACACCTATCAGCAGTTCAAGCTGCATTTCTCCTGATCTTCATACATTCTCAAGCCATTTTGATGCTCCCATTTCATACAGGCAGCACAACCTTTCAACATTAGAAACAGATGCAGCTCATATTCTTGGAGGAATTGTTTTCCTCCATGGCCAAGATACACAACTAACCTTATCAAGTTGCCAGATTGCATCACAGCTGCCTCCTTTAAAATCACTTTCACAACTCAAACAAGCTCAAAAAAGGCCAGTCTCCATGTCCGGGACAGATCCAGAGTCAAACCATCAATTAGGTTTCTGCCTGCAGTTTGGCTCCAACAGTTTGGATCATTTCACAATTCATGTACTCCTGCTGATGGACAACACCAGCTCCTTACATGCTCCACACATAGTGAACAGGAGCTTATTAACAGACCTCCAATTGCCACCTGTTAATCCACCTGCAATTGCTGATCACAGGAGCTGCAAGAAGTCTAGGGTTATACCCAGCTTGGTTGTAAGAGCAAAAACCAGAGCATGATGCCATAACCCTTACAAACCCTAGAAACACTCCAGTAGCTGCAAACACCACACCTCCTTCCACTACCACGATATGTCTCGTCTAGTTAGAAGCTCAAGCTAAGAATCCAAGGAGAGAGGATCCTTGAGGTCTGTTGGGCAAGCTATGAAATTCCTGAACAATACAAAATCCTTCCAAGCTTGAGCTTCTTCACCCAAGCCTTATACATGCAATCCTCAACATAAGTGATCATTTATACACGCAATCCTCATTGTAATTGATTGGTCGCCTTGCAACCATCCTTATGTCTTCTCTTTCCTTGCAACCATCTTAGGTCTTCTCCTTCTCCTTCCCTGCAACCGACCTTATGTTTTCTTCTCCTTGCAACCATCCTCATGTCTTCTCCTTCCTTGCAACCATCCTAATGTCTTCTTCTCCTTGAAACCGTCCTTAGGTCTTCTCCTTGCAGCCATCCTTATGTCTCCTCCTTCCTTGCAACCATCCTAATGTCTTCTTCTCCTTGAAACCATCCTTAGGTCCTCTTCTTGAAGCCATCCTTATATCTTCTCCTTCCTTGCAACCATCCAGCTTAAGTCTTCTCCTTGCAACCATCCTTATGATGTCTTCTCCTTCCAACTTCGGTAACAACAAGAAGATCTCGAAGCAAGAAGCTGAGCAACAGCAAATATACACCCCGCTTATACTTGTCGCCTGTAGCCCCCATCAAGTTTTGCAAAATTCTAAAACCTGATTTTAGGGTCACTGCAAACCTCTAATTGCAGGAGACAAAACTAGCACTCGAAACAATTAGATTTTCTCACCATGAACGCATCAAACTAGCATTCAAAACAACTGGAATTTCTCAACATAAAACACAAATAAAAACTAGCATTCAAAACAAGTAGATTTTCTCAACTTAAAACACATCAAAACTAGCAATCAAAACAACTAGAGTTTCTCAACATAAAACACATCAAAACTAGCAATCAAAACAACTAGAGTTTCTCAACATAAAACACATCAAAACTAGCAATCAAAACAACTAGAATTTCCCAATGCAAAACACATCAAACATTCAAAAGAACTACATTTTCCCAACATAAGTCACATCTCAAACTAGCATTCAAAGCAACTAGAATTTCCATTTCCCAAGCTAAAACACAATCAAACTAGCATTGAAAAAATAACTAGATTTTTCCAACACAAAACACACCAAACTAGCATTCAAAACAACTAGACTTTCCCAAAAAAACAGAATTCTGCAACAAAATTGAAGAATTGTTCTGGCTGCGGAGGCCACCACTCTACTAAACATCAAAACCAATTTGCAACAATTTTTTTTTTGCAACCCCACCCATGTGACTCCCACACACACAAAGCAAACAAGCAAGCAAGCAAGCAAACAAAGCTTCAGAATTTTTTTACCACTTATGAGCTTTTTTGCAACTTTTATGAGTTTTTTTTCGCTTCCACAATGGATTGTAATAAATCCAAAATTTGATGTTTCTAGCTCATGGGTCACACTAATTTCGCATAAATGTCAAATAAACTAATTCAAGCATTAGGATTTGTTAAGGAACATTTTTGGGAGGAGGAGGAGGAGGAGGAGGAGGTGAAGTTATTTCCATAATTTCACAAGACTAATTTAAGCATTAGAATTTAGGATTTTGCTTAGTAATAATTTACAGTTTTGGAAATAAAAGTTTCATGCAGCCAATGCAAAGGCTCAGCGTGCACCCATGAGGGGTCCAGTGTTTCTCCTTGAGGGGAGGGGCTGGGAGATAGGGATTTTTGTTTTTTTTGCCTTGTTGCCAATGTGTTCTCATCATGTTCCCCAAGGGAACTCGAAGTTCTCAAGTTGTTCCCCAATATGTTCCCAATAACACCTAAGTTTTATCCCTTGTGGTTTGCCTAAAGTTCAACTTTCATGTATACAAACTCAAAAGGTGGACTATTTATACTTTATACTTGGGCTAAAGGCATAGAACCAAAGCATATGGGATAAAAGTGAGGTGCTATTGGGAACTCTTAGTTTTGAACCCTAAACCCAAATCTTCTCACATGTCAATCACATTTTTTTAATATTGGACTCTTGAATTGGACCCTAAGCCCTTAGACACACTCGGTGTATTTTAGGGAAAAGTGTTCTTAATGCGAAGAAAGGTCCAATTCAAGGTTCAATTTGCTTCAAATTGGTCCTTGAGCTTTTGATCCTTGGACCCTTGTCTACAATGGCCCTAAGATTAGGTTTTGAGAAGATTCTAAAACATGAAATGAAACACATTCAAGAGGAAACCTATGTTAGAACTTGCTAAGCAGTTAAGGATTATGAAATCACATGAACTTGGAAACCAATCCTAGCACATGAAAATATATTATAGAAACAATTATTATGTAAACTTTAAGATTGCACATTGTGTGCAATGAAATGTGCTTCAATGTTTATAATGTCACCTTGTGAATCATGCTCTCCCTTATCCATTTTGTTCCCACCCACATTTCCTCTCCTAGATTTAAAATGTGTTGGAATTCAAGCAAAGTACATGCAATGGTAAAGGAAAACATGGATGCCTTGATAAATGATTGCACACTACACCAAACATGGTCAAAATCCTTGACAAATCCCAATTCATAACATTGTGCCAAGGTGAAGAAGATATGACATGCAATGGGAGATTAAATATGTGTGTTGAAAAACTCAATTCATAACATGAATCAAAACTTCATGCATGATTTAAGAAAGATGATGATGTGAAAATTGCAAAGCAATCATCAACAAACAAACAAGGAATACTTGTTTCAAACATGTCAACATGATGAACAAACATTGTTTGCAATTGGAGAATTGTAACAAAAGAGCTTGAACTCCAAACAAAAAAACACTACAATACATGGAAATGAAAAAATAAGTTGAAGAAGTTATTTGATGTTAAACACAATAAGAGCACAAAATTCAAGACCAAGATCTATTTTTCATTAACTGACGTGGAATGTTCATAGATGTTATAAATTCATTGTGGTTAATTTAGTCACCATTTGGGATTGTGAATGAATGAATATTGGCATGAAGGTTATATTGTAAAATCATGTTTGACATAGCAAGTCATTGCAAAACAAAGAAAATATAATAGGAAGTACACCCACTAGAGTTAAACATATGGTTGAATGTTATTTTGAGTATTTCTTGAGACTAATGAAGTTCCTTTCAAAAGGTGTGTAAATTTTAAGTACCATATTGAAGGCAACATGGCTTTTCCATTATGTCCCCAAGTCTTAAGCTACCTTCCATGTAACTATCATGGGTTCATTGGTCATTAAGGTTGACCCTTAATGTGTGTCATTTGTAAATGCCACTAATACAAAGGATTTTTGTTGGAAAAAAATTGACAAAAAAATGTCTAAAATCATCGTATTATTTAGACAAAAAATAGGTTCGAGCAAGTCACCAAAATAAAATATAGGAGGATTCTCATTTTTTTTTAAAAATCTTCAAACCTACATAAAACCTTATTACACATTTAATTTAATTGTTAGTTCATTCAAGATAACTAATCTAATAAAATAAAATAAAATAAAATAAATCAGACTATCAAATCCAACAATTTCATTGGCCATAACAATTATTTCTTCACACCTACACACAAGGCACCTATTCAACACCTTGTGTATATTAATACACTAACTAATACTATATAACCCTTGTAATTACTCTTGTATAACCCTTGTTTGTATACAGACCAGGTTAAAAAAATTAGAGAAGAATTAGAAGGTAAACTCTGTTTTTCCTTCACTGGGGCTCAGGTTAGGATGTCGTTTTGGGACTTGAGCTCAGATTAGGACGTCGTTTTGGGACTTGAATTCAGATTAGGACGTCCTTTTGGGACTTGAAATAGGTCTGTTTGTGTGTGTTGATTGCCCTGCTTTGCGTGCACGGAGAGAGAGAGAGAGAGAGAGAGGCAGAGCGAAAGATGGGGTTAAGGGAGGATGCTGCGGAGTCGCGTATGAAGAAGAAAGTTGAAGAAGGTAGCCTCTTGATGCCCCGTTCTAATTTTTTTTCTTTGCTCAAGAATCGTGTGTCTTCAAGTCTTTGAATCTCCAATATAAATGCTCATTCTCTCAGCAAGAACTTGTGCAACATGAGTTGTTTGGTTTTTTTACTTAGACTCTCTTGATGGCTATTTTTCTTGTTCTTTTATAGCTTAAAACAAAGCTTAAAACATGGTGTGTGGCAACAACTCCTTAGAGCAGCTCCACCCATACTCGGCATTTGGCCTTGCAACAGTATTTCTCCCATCCAAGATTTACTTATTTGCTGATTCCAAGCCCCACCCATAAACATGAACCAAAGTCAGAATCTACTAATAACAAACCACCTGGACCAATCCATATATCTGGCCAATCAAGAGCAGGTGTTAGACTGTGCGTGACTTTTGCCAGCCTCACCGTATGAGCAAAAATGCTGAGCCACAGCCATTTTGCAGAACCTGTGGGGCAAATTTTTACTGATCTTACTGTGCAGTGTGTTGGTGGAGATGCTTGTAGACTACTTAGTAGTCATCTTGTTGCAGGGTTTCTGTCCTTGCTGGTCATTGAGTCATCATTTACATTGATTTATTTATTTATTTATTGGACCATCATAAAATGCTTTCTTATTCTTTGTATTTCTTGTCAGAAATTCTCCTCTACTTACTTGACACTGTTTGACTTGTGTTTGTCTCTAGTTTTGCCATCAGTGGTTTGGCCTCTGATGTGTTTTTTTGAACTTGTGGAGGCTCTTTCCGATCCTCTAAAATGCCTTGAGGGTTTAGGGTTTAGGGTATGTATGACAATAACTGTATGTATAACAATGTGATACTTAATGCTGATGTAATTTATAGAGAAGCTAATGTGTGGGCATATGCTAGCCCTTCGCAGCAAGATGAAGGCCCAAGCGCTCAAAGAATGTGACAGCATGGTTGCAAAATTTGCTGAATGTGCAAAAGGAAGAACTCTCTCTGTGGTTTGGTCATGTCGATCTGAAGCCCGAGTATTGAATGACTGTCTTCATCAATAGTAAGTCCTCACTCAACTCTGTTTTTTTCTTTGTATTATATCTGTTTCTTGATCTAACGATTTTTGTTGAAAAGCTGATGCCACCTCTATCATCTATGGAATTTGCAAAAAGCTGTTCAGGGTTGTTGAAAGGATTTTAGCAACCAAGTGGCTGCAACTGGTTGCTCCAGACCAGGACTGTCAAGTGTATGTAAGAAATGAGCTGCTGCATTGACCGCGGTCCCTGTATTTGTCAGAACTGATAAAAATCTGAAGTCAGAACTTCTCACTAGAACACACATATTCTTTATCCCACACTTTGTATGGAATTTTACACTGCTAGCATTTGTGTAATTAATTTTGAAGGTTCTGCAGAGATTAGGGTTTATCATCCTCAGTGAATTGTCTCCTCTAGGAGGTGGAAGATGACTATGAATTGGATTCAGCAATTACTTCTAAAGGCAATATAAGGTGCAGAGGATTTTTCTAAATCATTGAAATGTTGTTTGCAGTACCAATGATGAAGTGCTTGAGAAGTTCAAGAAGCAATATGAGGAAGAGAGTTTGCTAAGGAGCTAAGATATGAGACCCTTATTTTCTCATACTCTTTTTTTGCTAGAATTGCATACTTTCCATTGCTTGGATAAGTAGTTCAATGCTCAGAATCTCTGGCATCCTGTTGAAGTCCATCAAACATATGTTGATGCATGTCAATACAGACAACCGTGTGACGATTCTTCTATTGCTAACTAAACCTGTTGGTTTTTTTGAACTGTCTTTTTGTACAACTTATTGCTGTAGTGGGAGAGGGTTTGGTATATGGATCTCTCCCATTGAACAACATGATCTATCTGTTCAGCTGGAATACATATCCATCCCTTGCACTCAACAGTACTGTTACACTAAAAGATCAGACTCAGCAAATTTAGGGTTCAAGAGTGTGACCCCATTATCCACTGTAAACTAGTGGATGTCCTAAAATTTGTGTGTGATGCAAGAGCAAAAGGGAATGTCCAGTTCAGATGCAGTAAATTGATGAGAATGCCTTGCGACCAAGAATAATGTTAGTGCAAGAGTAGAAGTGAAGGTCAAAGTGTATGGTCATCTTTGAGGAGGATTTGCATAGTTCTCCGCAGTAGCTATTCTCCAACAGCAGGGCCTGCAGAAATCATTCAAAATGTATAAAATGTGAAGGCACATAGACAATAGGTGAGTAATTAACACTCTGGTACAACCTGGGTTTGCTGATGAGTTCTGTGTCTGACTGATTGATATCATGAAGATCATGGACAAAAGGTGAGTAATCAATGCTCTCAGGAACCCAGATGTGTTGATGAGTTTGTGTTTGGCTGATTGATATCATGAATATCTCTAGATGATCACATTGGGAACCTCCACCACCTGGGGAAACCTACCTTTTGAATGAATGTGCATTACCAAGTCTCATCTTGATCTGACACTTTGTAAGCTCACTTGTTCCTTTCATAGGGTGATGATGACTGCACTCATTGTCATGTCTCCTCCAAAATTGTGGTTGTGGAGATTCCTCTGTGAATCAAGGCTTGACAAGATGGACATTAACTTGATGAAATACCTGCTTTAACCTCTTCTCTCCAGTGCTTTTCTTCTCAACCCTGAAACAGAAATCTGATGTTGCTAGTTGTCAATGTGGAAATCTCAATGATACAAAGTCTCTGGAAGTGTTTCCATTGACTCTATTGTCTGCTGTTCAAGGGAGAGATCATGAAACCACACTCAATTTCTATTCAAAGTTGGTACTGTTTGGATTTCTGGAAAGGTATGAAACCACAAAGGTTGAGATTGAAGGTGCATGATGGAATTCTGCAGGGCTGCTGCCTACACTATGATCCATCCCAGCATTTTATGGAGCTTGTTGTGCTTTCCCTTAATGTCTTTCATAGCCAAAAGTGCTAGATTCTGTCTGTCTCCTAAAATGGTACTTTACTGCTGCTCTTGTAGCAGACTGCAAAAGACTGAGAATCTACATGCAAATGTAAGCAAGAGAGGTGCTTTATCACAGTCTTGCAAAATTCAGTAAGGAGGGAAGGGTTGGCTGCGGATTGTTGTTGGGTGGTACCTGTTGTTATGAGTTGCTCCTATGTTTACCAGGAAGGACTCAGGAGAGCTTGGAACCTGTGAAAATAACAAAGGGGTTCTGGATGGCACATCATGAGAGGGAATCACTGGCAGGAGGACCCTGGCATCATGAGAATGGAGAGCAGCAGAATGTTGGAGAGCAAAATGGGGAGTGTCTGAGAGGCTTTGTGGAGGTGGAACAGAAGGCAAAGCTTGTGGGAAAGTACTTAACTGCTGTCTGCAGACACACTCCCCAAGAACAGCAAATCCAGCAAATGGCAGTGGAGGAATTTCAACAAGTATGTGCTGGTATGCACCATCTTGGCATCTTTGAACTCCATCCTTCTGGGTTATGGTAAGCAGGCCTGACTTACCCCCAAATTCTGTATCACTTTCTTTGATGATGGCTGAAATGTCTAGAGTACTAACTGCAAGGAGATGGTTTGGTGGTCATCATGTATCTTGGTTGCAATTCAGATACCAGTGTGGGCAGTGGTGACATACTGTTCATAAAATTGGGAATCAAAGAAGTGCAGGAGGAGGTGCTGGTTGGATTTTTGAGCATTGTCACTTTTAGGGGCAGTGGCTTCAGGCTGGATTGCTGATGCTGTTGGCTGAAGATGGACCATGGCTGTGGCAGCCCTATTCTTTCTAGTAGGAGCTCTAGTCAGTGTCCTCATGCTAGGCAGAGTACTTGGTGTTGGTTTTGCACTAATGATAGCTTCTTTCTACACAGCTGAACCTGCCCCCTTCAAGTAGCCATGGCTCACTTGTTTCACTCCCAGGAATTTTCATCAACTGTGGCATTCTCTTTGGCTGCATAATTAGCTTTTGCCTCTCAGGATTGGCAGCACACCTCAGTTGGTGCCTCATGCTTGGTGCAGGTGCTGTGCCTGCAATTTGTCTTTCATTGGCAGTGCTGCTGATCATGCCAGAATGTCTCTGTTGGCTTGTGATTCAAAACCGCATTCAGGAAGCTGAACAAGTGCTCCTGAAGACATCACATGACAAAGCAGAGGCAAATGACCACCTTGTTGAGATCATGGAAGCTGCAGGCCTGATGGGCTCTAAGTTGGATGCATAGAACCTGGGTGGGATGGTGAGTGCAGAAGTATCACCATGCATGTGGTATGCTCTGAAGAATCCTACACCTGTCTCGTTATTCTTGTTTCTTTATGTATCTATGAAGGATGAAGGCTGAGGAAGAGCCTTCATGACAACCACCATAATGACCTTGAACTTGAGGCAGAAGTTTTCACACTTCTGTGTGAATGGGTTGTCCATGGTGAAGACTAGCTCAGAAACAGCAGCTTTTGAAGGTTAGGTTGATTGCAAAGCAAAGGTTAATGAGCAATAACAGAGGTGTATGCTTTCAAGCTTGCTGACATTTTGTGAAGTCCAATCTTGTGTTGTGCATATGATATTCCATGTCATGGGAGAGCAATCTTGCTTGAAACTCTAGCAACTCCCTTTTTCTTCCATTGTGCACAGCAGCCGTAAGCATCTGATCAGTTGGAAGCAATCACTGAGGTGGCTAACCAAGCAACAAGTTTGCACAGTTACAATTGTGGAGTTAAATGGTGTATCCTTCAGCACAAAAAGCCAAACATATGACAGCAATGTGTAAGAAGCTGACCTCACTCTTGCATGCTTAAAAATGTAACTTCATTAACAGAACTGACAACAAAAGAGCCTCTGATTTGCTCATTGTCTGCTGATGCATTGGCCTGCAACTCAGCAAATGTCAGTTTGTTGACATACATATCCAGAGAAACAAAATAATTCATTGGTTACTGCTATGTGTAGACAGTAGCAATTGCTGTTCAGTTGATGTCTACGCATAATTAAGTGTTGTCAAGAGCAGGGTTGCCAGAGCAAGTTGCCCTTTCATGAGCTCAACAGGGCAAAGAATGTCAATTACCTCCCTCTAGGCTGTAGACTCCATGGTGAGTGTACTAGTCATTTCAAGTCCTCAATTGATGGACACACCAATCTTTCAGAGATTTTCTTGACTCTGTAACACTGGAAGCTTTTAAAATTGCGTGCACAGCTCTCAACTCCACTTCCTACACCATCTTGTTGATTCTAACAAAAACTGCTGACAACAAAATGTTCAGCTTGAAATTTTGACATAGAGGTGCCATGACTTGCTGACAGCCTCAAGAGGATGCTTTTACTGGCACCAGTTCCCTGTCCTGTCTTGGCTTCTCAGGCTCAGCCTCCTCCTTACATTCCCCAGGCCCCTCCCAGCTCTCAAAAGCATCCTCTTTTGAAACCTGATCCACCAAAAGGTCATTGGATGCATGTGATGGAATTCGGTGTCGCTGCAGTATGCGTAAAGAAGCTTCCTTTGCAGCCTCAAAATCCAATACCACTACACGGCCATCATCCAAATCAAATCGAAGGCTTTGTTCTTGACAGTTTTCAACCTGTTGCCGAAGATGTCGGAGGTTGTAGACATCAACTCCATTCACCTTTTTCACCTACAAAATCCCTTGGAGGTGATCATCATCAATGAAGTAGCATGATTGACCACATTTGAAGTGACTTTGGAACAGAACAAAGTAGGAGAAGAAGTTCATGGCAACTATTAAGAAGAGCTAAAAGAAATAACAATGTTAAAAACAGACCTGAAGCTCAGCAAGCCGTTCATAGCCAACATTGATCTCATCCATGAGCACCTGTGAGATACTCATTCAGTCAGTGACTTGCACATCATCAAATAAGATCAGTCTTCAACGACCAAAAAACAACATCAACCACCAGTTTGCCAAAATCTCAAGCTCATGGCACATGCCAAGTCTGTGCAAGGATGGAAAGCACAGTTGTTCAATGTAGAGAACAACCTACATTCTTTGCCAATGCAAGTAGTTTACCTGAGATAAGATCACAAGCTGTTCCCCAGGCTTTGTGGGGTTAGCTGTGAGTGCACGGTCACATAGACGGCGGGGTGATGTATTGTACCAGTCATCACCATACTCATGAAGGTAGGGCTGAGTCAAAGGTGTGAACACTAGCCCAGCAAATATGTAGAAACTTGGTAGTCTATCAAACTGGTGTATAGGGACCAAAGGCCGCAACTGCAACCAGCATGGACAATAAGGCAGTTAGGCAATGACAGAGTCAAAAGAAAAGAATGAAAAGATCCTCAATTGTAAACAGTTGAGCTTATTATCTTCATGTAAGTGTACAAAAGACAGTTCCAAACATTCAACATGAAGAGAACACCTTGAAGTGAGCACCTCTGTTTTGGTAGATAAGCTAACCAAATACCCACTAAAATATGCATTGAAACTCAAAATTCCCAAACCATATTAGTTCAGA
>Ga0209208_10003469_pt1 | contig 22539 bp, 8 predicted proteins | sample S1TSphfallax_3_FD_187694 | JGI IMG/M metagenome (GOLD analysis project Ga0209208, IMG submission 187694) | Host-associated microbial communities from peat moss isolated from Minnesota, USA - S1T2_Fd - Sphagnum fallax MG (SPAdes) (version 2) | ecosystem: Host-associated > Plants > Peat moss >...
GCCCCCTTATTTTTCCATTTTTTTTAGTTTTCAAAATTCCAAAAGATGAAGTTTGTTTTTCTATTTCCATTATTCTTAATTTCAATTTTTTTTTCTAATTTGTTTTAAAAAAAAATCCAATAGACTATATATGTTCATACATGTGTAATTTTTTGGGGTTTGGTTTATATTTTTCAAATTTTCATTTTAATGTGTATCATGTGTTTAATGTAAACTTTGAATAATTATGAAATATCAATTTGTAACCAATGCCATTCAACTCCAATTGTATAATTATGAATTGTACATTCATCAACATGCTATTAAGGTGGTTATAACAACGAGAACTTATCGATGAACACATGACATGTTGGCTAATGAAAATAGGTTTAGAAACGTGGTCTCTAGAGGTTAACAATTAACATGCATATTTTACTTAGATTTCTTTGGGATAAACAATGACATGGTGTTCATGTTTTCCATTTTTTGGGCATTTTAAATTTTTTTGATAAATGTGAGCATTACATTAATACTTTGTTAAAATTTTCCTTAAAAATACAAGTTTGAAACATATTACAATGTTGCATTATTACATTAAAAGAACTTGAAAAACATAAAGTTCAATGTGAAATACTTGCATAAAGGTCACAAAATAAACATTAGTTTTATTAAAATGATTTTACAATACCCACATCAGGGTTCTACAGATCCAGGAATCCCGTACGGGATGCAAAAATGCCGAATTTCCCCGGACTGGCGCGCCAGGAACGGGGTGCCCGGACAAATGAGTGAGGGCCGAAGGCCCAAGCTCCGGGATAAGGGGGTATTGTAACTGGATGCATTTTCCCGCCCAATCCGGGTACCCCGGACGATTTTGAGGCACCTTCTTTGCTGTATTCGGGAAGTGCACCATGAGCTCTGAGGCTCCAGCTCCTACAGACTTGACTGCTTCCCCAGTCAAACCCCCCAGCCCCTCCAGCACCAATGCCCCCATTGAGGCTGTTGAGCTAGTTGAGCCCCTGGAACCCCCAACCAAAGTAGCACGTACAGCCTGGTACGGCATGCACCCGGACAAGATTTGGCCCGTTTCCGGGGGACCCGGACAGAAAAGCCCCAAGAAGGCCCACTCTGTCCGGAGGGACTCCGGAACCCTTTCTTGACAAGCTTCGGAAATCCCTGAACCAAATCTCAGAACCTGAAGAACCCTGACCCACATTTAAAGCATAAAATGTCGAAGGTGAAAGTATCCTTGGGTGGTACTATTAGGAACCACTTCAAGGAATGAAAAAGGAACAAAAAATAACCAAATCATTTTCTTGGGCCCTTCATTTTAAATGTTTTCACAAATATATATATATATTTTTCTCATGTTTATCAATTGCATGCACATATATATGGCTTGAAGTTTATTTTGGAGTTATTATTTTTGAAATTTTTAATTTAAAATTTTTTAAATTCAAATTGCCCTTTCATAAATTGATAGCCTTAGCTTTGAAAATTCATAATTAAATTATACTTATTCAATTAATTTCCTAATAAAAAGGCTGAAAATAGAATGGATTCCAAATTACCTTAGGAAAACAATTCTTAAGAAAATTCCCAAACTATGTTTCAAAAAATTTCTTTTAAGCAAAAAGTTTAACGAACGAAACCAATGTTACATTCCTGAAACTTTTTCTAAATGTAATGATTAGAACATCAAAATACACAATACTCTTAGTATTATTGCAATTTCAAAATCTGTGCAACCTAATAAATGTATTCATTAAATTTTTTTATGAAAATATTTATTTAAATGTTTTTTATGATTTTTCAAAGTTTGATGGGTTAAGGTGTGATGGTTCCTAGTGGTACCACCCAAGGAGACTCTTACCTTCGGTTGGCTTTTTTAGATGGTTTGTGCAATACCCAAATGGTGGGCATAAAATATACATGTTCAATGAAAAAAATGATGATGATAAAAAAATAGAAAATTAGAAGAAATGAACTAATTGTGATAAATAATATTAAAAAAATTTAGAACAAGGAAAAGAATAAAATAATTTAAAAGGAGAAAATATGAAAGAAATTAGAAAAAAAAGACATAGAGAATTATTTTTTAAAAAAAATCCAAAAGAAAAACAGTGCTTGCATTTTTATCATAAAATATGTAATAATTATTGAGGTGTATTATATTTGAAATGACATTGTTTTCATAGGTGGGTATTATATTTTGTGATTGGACTTTCAATTATTTTAACTTTTAACAATAATGATCAAAATATGTAATACTTATGTGTGGGTCACAAAAGTTGATCAAATATGTAATACCCGCATCAAAGGTTATCATTTATTGACATCAAGGGGTTAAATATGATGAAAATGGTTGTTAGTTCATTTAGTGCAATACATTCGTATTTTGTATATCATACATTGGCAAACATTAACATCATGCAAATGATAGGTAGGTAGGTGAGTGGGGGTGAGCATGTAAGTAAATAAGTATGTAGGTAGGTTGGTGGCTAAGTAGGTAGGTATGTAAACAAATAAAAAATAAGTTATGTTAAATAATGTAATTATGTCAATAAAATGGTTAGGTCAATAGGGTAGCCAAAAGTTTCGTTTAAATATTTTGTTGAAAAAGTAATCTTTAAGTTAATTCAAAAAAATGTAAAAGTTTTTTTTTGAAAAGAAAAATTTAACCAAGAATAGATAAAGCTTTTGCCAACAAGTACAAGTTTAGTCATGAAAAGATGGAAGTTTTGCCAAAAGCTATAAGTTTAGCTAGGAAGATTTTATTTTTTTTTCCAATTTGTAAAGGTTTAACTGAAAAAACATATAGGTTTTATTAAGAGGTAAAAGTTTAACCCAAAAACGATAAGGGTGTTGCCAAGAGGTAGAGGTTTAACTAGGAAGAGTTCAAAGTTTTTTCAAGTGGTAGAGATTTAGGCAAAAAAATATAAATGTTGTGTTGAAAAGTAAAACTTTAACTAAAAAAAGGTTAAGGTTTTGTCAAGAGGTAAAAGTTTAATCAAGAATAAATAGAACTTTTGCCAACATGTAAATGGTTTAGCCATGAAGAGATGGAGGTTTTGTCAAGAGATCTAGATTTAATCAAGAAAAGCTAGAATTGTTTTGCAAAAGGTAGAAGTTTAGCTAAGAAAATATATAGGTTTTGTTGAAAAGTAAAGGTTTTGTCAAAAGATAGACGTTTAGCTAAAAAGATATAGAGATTTTGTCAACATGTACATTTAACCATGAAGAGATTGAGGTTTAGCCAAGAAGAGTTAAAAGTTGTGCCAAAAGGAAAAGGTTTAGCTAAGAGATATAAGTTTAGCCAAGAAGAGTTAAAAGTTGTGACAAAAGGAAAAGGTTTAGCCAAGAGATATAGGTTTAGCCAAGAAGAGTTAAAAGTTGTGCCAAAAGAAAAAGGTTTAGCCAATAAATTTAGGTTTAGCCATGAAAAAATAGAGGGTACCTCGGTAAGCAGTTGGTAGTTGTAGCCAAGATGCAGGTCAATAATGTAGCTAGGTCAGTAAGGTAGCTAGGGAACTAGGGTGATTAGGTTGGAGGGTAGTATGGTCAGGGTTGGGAAAAAAACACCCAAAAAATAAAAAGGATCAAAGGTAAGCAGCCCAAAAAGGTTGACTGTGGTACAATGTTGGGTTAAAACAGGGTCAGGAACCGGATGAAAAAACGCAGCCCATCCTATGGACAGAACGGTCAACTGGTGCACTGGTGGTTGCTGCTTCACTCTGGCAACACAGTGAACCAGCGCACCATGAAGGATGAATAGTAAGTGGTCAGGAAACAGTTTTCTGTTGGGTTTCCTAGCTAACCATGGTGGTGGTTAGCTCAAATGCTTTTTTTTTTCCCCAACCTACCTACTAACAACCCACAAGCCACAGGTAGGTAGTAAAAACAGCACTTATCTACGTATAAACCATATACTCTTACCTAGTCGTTACCTATTTTCATACCTATCAACCTATGTATGAGACCTATTTTCTACAGAATTGGTTAACAAGGTGAAACCAAATATTAACTCAGTTGAGGTTCATCCACAACTGAGTAATAAGGGGCATCCAGTGGATGGTGCACTGGTGGGCGCTGGTGCAGTGTGGCCCCATGTTCCTTACTATTTGCAAACGTAGGCTAGGGGGCCTATGATTTCTATACAGCATAGGTTATAGACATGACAAGTTGCCCAGTTTCATTGCTCATGTTTTGTGGATTTAGAGGTACAAAGGGGTTTTGCATGCGCCTGCAATCATTCGATGTCTGGGATTAGTACGTACCTTACTTAGCTAAAGACCTTACTCTGAGAGAGAGATAGAGAGAAGAGTGACTTAGATTGCAAAACTTTTGTCCTTGTGTCATGTTCCAAAGTTAGAAATATTCCAAAAGTTGGAAAAGGAATCGTCAAAAGTCTTGAAACTGCTTTAGGAATTGGATTTGTGTAAAGGGAGGGTGTAAATTTTTCAACCTGGCCTGAAAAGAAGAAGAAAGGTCAAAAGGGCTTTTTTTAAAAAAAATGGGCCCAAGTTGGTACATTAGAAGGGGGAAAAGAAAGGCTCTACTTTACTCATATTTGGAGTATACCTAGCTTCTAACAAGCCACCAACAAATTATAGGAGGAATCCTAAAGTTCTCAAATTACCCCTTTTGAGTCTTGACCTCTAGCCAAATTTGGCTGAGTCCTTAGCTTTGTGCATGATCACCAACTCACCTACTTCACAAATTTGGAAGAAACCAAAGCACTAGTAGCCTACAAGTGTGGGTGCTAGTTCATCCACACTTGTAGGCTACCAGGGTGGATATTCATGGACATAAGGTGCGCTCCAAATAGATACGCTGAGAAATGTTCTCTGAGCGCTTCATGTGTAAGGAAGAGAGCTTCTGGTTTGGGAACTAGCTAGAAGTTGGACGTGTTTTGGTGATGTGTGTTTGTATGTGTGTGCGGTGTTGTCATAAGCCTGTTGTGCATGATTGCAGTTTTTGATGATTACTGTGGCTATGACTCATGCTCGACAAATCTTGTCCAAGTAAATCATTTATTTATTTATTTTTGAAGAAAAGGGGGGTCCAGCAGCATCAATCTGAAACTTAAAAAGTCAATCCTTGAAATTCTGAAATTTTCACCTTCTTCATTCACAAAAGCAGATGATAGCGTGTTCACAGCAGCTTGAATCGCAGTAGAATTTGTTGTGGCGCCTGCACATGGCAACAAGTTTAGTTCTCAAGTGAATTCCCTCAATCTCGTTTGTATGTCATGAGCGGCAAGGTTCCAGACTCATGTCGATGCGGAGAAGAAACCAAGGCCCCGACCCAGCGAAGAATTCGCTTCCGTTGGAGTGCAGCGGACTTGTACATAAGAGGAAATAGCAACGGATTTGTAACAACATGCTGGCTTGGAGATTACAGACAGTCTGATCGTGTGAGTATGACGATGGCAGCGAGGATTTTGTATCTGTTGGGGGATTTTCTCTAACGATTTTTCTTTCTGGAAATCAAGCTGAGGGTGCTGAGCAGAACAGAAATCTAGTATTTTGTGCGAAGAAACAAAAACACAGATTGAATTTTCAATGGGATTGAAGCTCGGGCAAAGGTTTAGGTTGTTAGAAAAGACGAAAAACTCTCGTGCAGGCCCGAGAGGCTGGAAGACGAGTGTAGTTGGCGCTTGTGGTGGTTTCTTATCTTATTCGAATCTGCTGCTCGTTGCAGGTAGTGCTATATTCATCTTGTGCTCTCTTGTGTTCTTTGACATCCGATCATATTCCTCTTATCTAGTCACGTACTCCGCGACCACGGGCCTCTTACATCCTTCTCTGGATCAGTACTGGAACCTGACAAGCTCCTCTGCTGGTCAGCTCCAAGCGTCGACCCAAGGTGCAGCTCATATCCTCAACGGCGATGCAGCTCGTTCCAAGAACAACCTTCGACGAGAGTGCAATTTGACGACTGGAACCGCGACAGCAGAATCCAGTCACGAATACGATCACGGCACCAATTCGATTTCAGGGACTAGCACGGAGAATTTGTCTGAGCTGCAAGCTCGACTCCACCAGCACCCGCTTGACTTCGATTCAAGCCAGGGTCACGTGACTTGTCGTGAAGAGGACGAGACTAGTGATTCGGAGGAGGAGAAGGAAGTAGCCGCCGGGCAAACTGGTTCCCTGCAACAAGCTCATCAGGATTCCGACGAGGGTGTACAGCGCCATCAAGATCAGCTGGAACATGAGCTGAATGACTCAACCAGCTCGCGGATTGACGAATTTCCCTCAAAGGCAGCTGACGATACGACAGCTACTCATGAATCTGAGGCGTCTAGCGAGTCTACAACTCTGGCTTCAAGTCAAGCTCAAGATCATGACCAATCTGTGTCAGAAAACTCGACATCTGCCGCAATTCAAGGACTAAAAACGGCGGAGTTACTTGAAGTTTCTGCATCTAGGAGTACAGATGCCGAAGCCATGAAGGAATCCGTTCTAGGATCGGATCTCAAGAACGAAAATCCCCAAGCTGGTGTCGACACCGAAGTGATTCTTCTACCCACTAGTACGGATCATACCTCTATTGCTGATCATTCGACCGAGGTTGATCCATCCGATGTATCAGCTGAATCAGCTGGTACTCAGGAGGAGGAGAAGGCAGCTGAATATGCTGCAGGATCGACAGCTGCTACTAGGCCGCGGTTCTCAGCTGCGTGCGACATCTTTCATGGGAGTTGGGTGTATGACGAATCTTACCCACTCTACAGAGCTCCCAATTGTCCATTCATGGATCCTGGCTTCAGATGCGAGCAGAATGGACGCCCTAATCTGGAGTATATGAAATATCGCTGGCAACCTCATGACTGCAACCTACCCAGGTGCTCAATCAAAACTCCTTCTTATAACACTTTCCAAAATTTTCTGGTAAATTTCAAGAGAAAATTATTAGCTTACAATGTTCAGATTGCTCAAACTTTGTCTTCTTATCAATGAGCTAGTTTTCTTTTAGCATTCAAGGGACTGTCCTTCCTTGACTTGTTAAATGCTGCTCGGTATATTGTTGGATCTGCAATCTCCCTAACCTTCCCTCACTCAGTTCTAAACTTGGTCACTTTTCGTCAAGCTGCTGGAATCACAGTTACACACAATATGCCATGTTAGAGGAGCCTAATGTAAAGCCACTAAAATGGAGCCCTGTTTCTTACTGCATGGGCATGTACTTTCCATTGGAAACTTGGAACCAGGATGGACATCCATTGGTAATTAATGTAAGAAACTTTAGGAACATTTCATATGTAGAGAACTTATGGAAAAATATGATCCCAAAAACCAAATGACAAGTGTCATCTTCTCATGATTCACAAGTTGACTCACAACCCAACTTGTGGAGCTGTGAGGTGACTATGAGCACAACTAGATGGAACAAATGAGATGAAAAGCTGCTAGTGGGGTAGAATGCTATTGGGGTAGAATCCATGATTACAGCAGCCCAATGGAAAGAGACCCTACATTTAGGAAGATATCGATGTGATATAATTCTGTGGCTTATTAATTTTCTAAGTTTTTCTTTTGGGTCAATTGGTTTGCAGTTTGTATCTGAAGAGAATTCTAGCACAACTTTCTTTTCAAGCAGATTGAGAGTTGAATTCTGAAACTTGTGATCATGATGGGTACTCATTGCAGGTTCAATGCAACTGATATGTTGGAAAGGTTACGAGGGCAAAGGATGGTGTTTGTTGGAGATTCATTGGGACGCAACCACTGGGAGTCTACAATATGCATGCTGGCTGAAGGTGTTGCAAACAAAAGCCGGATTTACGAGATCAATGGTGAAACTATTTCCAAGCACAAAGGATCTTTGTCCTTCAGATTTGAAGATTACAATTGCATCATTGCATACTATCGGTCTCCCTTCCTCATTCCCCAAACACGTCCTCCCCATAAATCCCCAAAGGGTGTCAAATGTGCACTCCAAGTGGATACACTTACTTGGACTTGGAGAGAATGGCGAAATGCTGACATCTTGGTGTTTAATGCTGGCCATTGGTGGACTAAAGAGAAGATCTTCAAAAAGTAAGTGCCAGATCTGACTACCCTTCTCCAAATCTACAATGGCACTATCAAGTGCCCCCTTCATGTGTAATGGAGTGTTCCAGGTATAGGCCATGCCACCACTGTGCTACATGACCGAACAGGGGGGTTGAACCCTGATTTCTGAATGGGCACAATGGCCTGTACCCGGCAAGCTCCAGTTATTCAATGGTTTTCATGTGGATTTGCAGAGTGATAATGTGAATTATGTAGAGTAGTCTTGTAAATAATTTTAAAAATGAATTTGTCTTTTGCAACTTGTCACATGCAACTATGTTTGCAATTATTTTTATTACAGATCTTCATGACTGCCCAGGTTAGTTCTGGACCCCTTCATTTTGTCTTTTAAGGGTAGTAAAAAGAGGCCAGGAAGGCCATAGGAAAATCATTCCATTTTAAATTTTCATGATAACGCATGACATGAAGTTCCTGTCCTCATGTGGTGGTAAAGTTCATTTTAGATTACTATCTAAGAAGGTATTTAGTCATACATGGGTTAGGGAGGCATTTTGTCATAGCATTTAGAGAGAAGATGCGATTATTATTACTATTTCTCAACCCTGGCCTTTCAGTTATATTGGAGTTCTTTACAGTGGTCTCTTTTCATCTAATTTATGAGGAAAGTACTGAAGATCTATTATTCATAGATCTTTTTGATGTGCTGAGGGGCGCCCAGATTTGCATACATATAGTACTAGATGTGAAAGTGGATACATGAGTTGTAAGGTGGATTAGGGTTAACATCATGGGGTTAATCTAATGAAGGTCTCCATTATATTGTTGCAGGCATTGCTACTTCCAGGTTGGGGATCGCCTGATGATGGACATGGATCTTGAGACAGGATTCAAAACAGCTTTGCAAACTTGGGGAAAGTGGATGGAGCGATACCTTGACCCTAACAAGACCCAAGTCATCTTTCGGAGTTTTGCACCTGTCCATTTCAGGTATCTACTGCAGTTTGAGTAAGGAACAAATTGCACACATTCATTCTTTTTCAATTCTCTAACATGGAATTGCAGTCAGCTATGAGATGTTGCTATGTTGATGTTCAATTTTCAAACCAAAGTCTTCCATTGAAGTTGAACAATGAACATGATCAAATTCTGTTAAACACATCAATGTAAAAACATGGATAGTGCAGTGGACATATCGAAAATGTATGAATTAGGTTACTGTCTTCTTGATCGAAGGTCCCAATGTTTAAAGGATTGTTGCAAATTTGTTGCCATCATTGTACTGTCCATCATCTATAATTGAACAAAATTTTGTTTAATAGACCCCTGCCCCAGAATTAAAGATGAAAAATGTTCAACTTTCTCAAGCATCCAAATTCACTAGGGTATTTTTGGACACAATGTTCAGTGGTTGAATCAAATCCTCAACTCATCAAAATTTCATTTTTGGGATGTTTTAAAGGGGTGGTGCATGGAACAAAGGAGGCCATTGTCATGAAGATACTCATCCAATGACAGATGAAGAAGTGAAGGCTGAAATGACAACAGTTCCTTGGACAAATGCAATTATCTCAGATGAAATTGAGAGCAATATGAAGAGGGATGCCATGTCATTTATTGATATCACAACTGCCACAAAACACAGGTCAGATGGGCATGGGGGTTTGTGGCACAAAAATTACACCCTAGTACCAACTCCTCGGAACAGGCAAGATTGTAGTCACTTTTGCCTCCCAGGAGTTCCTGATACTTGGAACGAACTCATGTTTGCAACCTTGCTTGCAAAAGGGAGACGAGACTGGAGACAACCTATCAGGTATTAGGGTTCAAGTTTGAGGAGATAACCAAAACCATAAAACCTATGATCCAACCCAGACACACTCATCTGCCTTGATTGGATTTTACAGTAAATTACTAACTAGTTAGAAACAGACCCACAATTGATGAAGCTTGCCTTAAAAGAAAGCTTTGGGACCTCATGATTTTTTATGCACATTGCCAAGTCTCCATATCCACTTTGTCCACTTTGTCATGTGGATTGCTTGAATGTGCCACAAACTATCAGAAATTAATTTTTTTCATGGGCTAGCCAATGTCCCTACCCAGGATTCAACTTCTTGGTGAATTTTGGGGAATTGAACAAATGATACTCTAGCATACATTGATACACCTTGATTCCCAAGGTGATTGATGAGTGTTTGCCCAATGTTGGAACTTCACTTGCATTGACAGTTTTAACAAGGACTTGCTCATTTGCCAATGGTGGTCACGTATGTGAATGGGAAAACAAGACATTCAAATCTTATGTGTTACACCCTGGAATAGTGGCATCTGCACTGAAATCACCTGGTATTACATAACCCCTAGATTATTAACCATTGTTGCCCAGGTGCTGAAAGAAAGACAATAAGCTGAAGCAATGTGTCAGAATATGAGGTGGTAAGGTTGGTAATGTAGTGGAATGTTAGGGTTCGAGTAACCCTCATTATTATCAGAGAAGCACATGTCAAAAGCTCCAATTTCTTGTTCAATGCAGCTTGCACTTTGGGTTTGTGCACACCCCTCATTATAGTCAGAGAAGCATGTGTCAAAAGCTTCAATTTCTTGTTAAATGTGGCTTGCACTTTGGGTTTGTGCACCCCTCATTATAATCAGAGAAGCATGTATCAAAAGCTCCAATTTCTTGTTAAATGTGGCTTGCATTTTGCGCATCTTCTGCTTATGCCACATGCAACCAAGCTAGTTCACTAAGGCAACTCTTCAAACATTAGATTTAAAGCACCAATTCAAACATTCTCATTGTCCACAAATTTTGTTTCTTTCACACCTAGGCACAAGCCTATGAGGCTACCACAACATTTAAATGTGGTTTTACTGAAGAGAACCTCAAAACTATTGAAGGCTCCCCATTCTCACAATTTCATTTGCCACATAGGCTTTTTCTCAAATCTAAAGCACAAGCATATGCCAGAGACTTCATGTATATTTGTGTATATTTTCTACACTAATACTATAACCGTTTTTTGTATACATAAAGGGTCACCAAATGGTCAAACTTTAACTATGCACCATAAAAGAACTTCAAATGTGCAGCAAAATCAAGTTATAAACAGTGAAGTTTTTTGCCATTAACCGATGTTCAAGATATGCTCAAAAAGACAGAGACATTCAAATTTTTATGGTGATTATAAAATACTGCCGCATGCATTTAAATTACCGTAAAGAGCCCTGGCCCCTCACCAAGGTTAGGTGCATGCTCAATGCACAAAGAAGGCACTCAAATGTTTCTGTTGCACCACAAAATGAAAAATGATGTGAATATTGTCTCAGCAAGTAGAAATTTACAAGGATCATATTAAGTTTGTCATTCTTCTAAACAACCACCCCTTCAAATTTTGGCCAACATATATACCCTTAGAAATTAATTTTTCAAATCTCTAATCAAGTATTGAAAGTTTCAGTTATAGCAAAAATTAAGAAAGACTTTATTTCTCTTCTTCAAAACTCGATACACAAGGGTTCAAGACGATTGGCCTTTTAGTGTCTTTGAGTCAAGTGTTCCTTTGTCCCTCCCTTCTGATCCTAGGTATAACAGTTCAATGTTCCTCTCATGATCATGCTTATATGTTTCCTTGAAGGTTTATGCATTAGGTTAGGTTTGTAAGAAGCTCACACCTAGCTTTCCTTGTTTAATTTTCCGAATGCATTTAGGGTGGCGAAAATTCTTAAACAATTTTAAATTGTTCTGGAACACATTTTCAAAGGTCTCTGCAAAGTTGTAGTTACTAGTAGTTATAATTGTGCCTATATTTTTTTTTTGTGAATTATTCTTTAAAAAAACAATTCCCTTTTAATAAAAGGATGTTTCCTTTTGAATTTTTTTTGCCCAAAATAAGAGAGATTGAAACCCAACATAATTGGCAAGCAAATTTTTGAATTTTTAATATCCGAACTTGTTGATATCCAATTAATAAACAAACAAAGAAAATTTGAGAACACTGATATCCAAGTTGAAGTGAAAAAAATTGAAAATTTGATATCCAGCCAAAATATCTTAATTTTAAAAAATGATAAAAGTATAATATCATTATTCGATAGATAAAAAAAAAATCCTTATTTGTTGGATATCTTGAAAAGGTGATATCCGCCCAACACTCGTAATATCCTTTTGATGGGCAATGTCTTGGTAACAGTCAACCCTGACAATGGATCTCAATCAATCACACCCTTATGAACCATAACAACTTCGGTAGAAATTTGCTTTGTTATTTGATGGACATGTACAACACGAACGGGTTTGGAATCGAAACTATGTATGATTATTACATAGCTATGAAATCTATGTTCTTGGTTGTAAAATTATTCTCTCACCCTTCAATTGTCTGTGCAAGCTTCACCATTCTCTTACCATGAACTAAACACTAACAACACCAAAACCATTCCAAACCAAAAACTGTTCAAAAACCAAAACTTCAATTTTAACAAACTTTGCATTCATACAATAACTTTGTACAAGTGAAGGTGTTTCTCAAGGTCACAAACACCCACTTATATACCAACCAAAAGGAAACTAATCAAGAAACTTCTTAAAGTTTATCCACCACATGGTTCCCCACGTGATTCCACAATTAATCACAAGGAAACATAATCACATGGTGCACATGACTTCCACATAAATTAATATGTGAAAATCAATGCACCATGACCAAATTATAGAACCCTATCACTCAACTTACCCCTTTAGACAATTACCTAAGTAATTGTGTAACTATATCAAGTTACACATCAAGTTACAGACATCTTCCCAAAAGGAATTTCCTCCAAACTGGTATGGGAGATTTTGTGTAATATCACTCCAGCAAGTTGTGTTTTGGTGGTTGTACACCTTGGATCTCAATTGATTACAGCCCTAAAATCACAAAGCTCTTTAGTTGGTATGTGGGGGGGAAAGCCTTGTTATCAAGGTATTATCGCTCAATTCTTTGTTCGTAACACCTCAACACATTACAAGAGAATGTGGTTTTTTCACACAAAAAGTTTTGGCTTATGACACATGTGTGAGGTAAACTTTGTGGTTTTAGTCATTGCAATATACAATCTAGGGTGTCTATTGTGACATAAATTACATTATAATGGCAATTTGACAAGTCTAGGTAATAGCATATAGTAACACATAAAGCTTTTTTTTGTGTGAGAAAAATCACATTCTCTTGTAGTGCAAGTAAGGCCTTCATTATGGAAAACATCATTTCAAGGTTGTTGGGTATACTCACACTAGCCTTGAGAGCATGTGCATTTCACATTGTCAAGGTTAACATGCAAAAGTGAGCAAAAAAAGGGCCCTAAAGCCTATTGAACCTTTAAAGTCACCATGGTAAGGTTGGTAGTTAAGGAAATCAGTGTATTACTTAGGAGCAAAGGTGTGGTGAAAAGACCACTCTATGATTAGGTTAGGCAAAAGGCTACACATGTTCATACCTAGTTGAGTTTGCTACCTACCTCTTTACTTATTTTTGAACTACCAACTTAAATATGTTATGAGGTTGATACTAGTTTTGGGCAATTCTTAGGTTCTAAGAGGAACTTTTGATCTTGGTTTTTAAAAGATTTGAGGGAGGGGGGGGGGAAGGGAGGGATTTTAGTTTTAGTATTTTAAATTTTGAACATAAGTTGGTTTTCAATTTTAGGGTAAGTTAAGTTAGGTTTTACGTAACCTCCCAATTAGGTTCCAAAGTTTGAAACATGAAACATCATTGGAAACAATGAAGTAAGGCAACTTTTCATTGCAAAAAAACATTATTACAAAGCTTTGACAAGGCCAAATTAAGTCAAACTAATATATTTTTAAACTTTAAACTACATTATTAATGGATCAATACAATTTTTTTAAATACCAATTCATCTCATGTTTTCTCGTCTCATGCACTTGTATGCCAACTTTGAAACATGTCATATTGCCACCCTTGAAATTAGCCCTTAAACTTTCTCAAATGTGCCATAATTTTCCCCTAACCCCCCAATTCCACTTGCAAAAACTCCCTAAAACCTCAAATCTGCCCCCAAAATGACCCTTCAAAAACTCACAATTCATCCCTTTTCCCCATAAAAAACTACCCAAATTTGCCCTCACAATTACCTTTTAAGAACTCCCAATTCATCCCCTTTTTGCCCGCATACAACTCCCAAATTTGCTTTCATTTAGTGCCTTGCGCAACACATTCATTTCCAATGGAGCCTCTCTTGGGAACATTATCTCCTTTAGAAAATTCATTAACCTATCCATAACATTAAACCTTAAATTAAAATAGTTCAACAAAAGATCAACATATAAAAAAGAGCACCATCAAAAAAATAACCAACACATCAACACCAACAAAACAACACCTATAGATGAGCATCCATAAATGAATACTAATAAAAAAACATGACCGACAACACAAAGAACATTGATAGAAGAGTGTGAACAAGCCCACAAAGATTATCAACAAAAACAAACTAGACTTGTCACCCCACCTAATGCCTCAAGTCTTTTATTTGTTGAAATTTTTATTGATTAGAATGTCAAATCAATTTGAATGCAAAAGAAAAAGTTAATATGAAACAAATTTCAAAAGCATGAAAATTGGGTGGTGTTAGCTTGCACACTTCAAACCATGACATTCACATGGTAGATTTCATGTCATCAAATTCCATGGTGGCTAACATCAATTATTCAATCAAGGAGTTTATATGTGTACCAAATATGATCGATGGAGCATGTTGGATTGAAAATGTTATTGCACTTGCTTTAAAAACTCAACATTGTTGGGAAATTAAAAGAAAGCTTCCAAAATTCATTCAATAAATTCAAAGGCACATGAAAACAACAAAAGAAAATAAAGGAAAAGGCCAAACATTTCATCATACATGAAAAAGGTTACCTATTACACTCTAACTTTCAACTACTTGTATTCATCTATGTAAATTACAAAGAGGAACTCCTTGAGCTATGCAAAGTCTCTTTCTTCGAATACCAAAAAAATTAAACCAGGTTTTAATACATCATTGAATGGAAGATCATAAAAATCTAATATTATCACTTTAAACATAATACAACTTGAATGTCACACAACACAACAATAACTAATTAAAATTTATGCATTTAGGTGGTAAGATTTTATAACATGCATTTTTTTGTGAAAACAAGGGCATACCAAGAACATCCATAGTGAATGGACTCAAAAAAATTGAGCACTACAAAGTTGAGAGCTTATACTAGGATATATACAATACATGTTCTATAAAAAATTGTTTGTGGTACACCAATGCACCAATTGTTCTATTGATTTGATTGTTATTTATGAAAAACACAAGTTCCTTTTCCCAAGTATGTGCCAACATTTCTATGACTTTTGAATTGTGGTGACCTATCCAATACCTTAATATTGTTTTACACATTTTGAAGAAAAAGTTAAGAAATCTTGTCAAGATTTTATGTTAAACATAAGTAAAATATAACACACACAATGTAGTCCTTTTTATATTCAATGTAATAGAATATATGTTTGTACTCCAATCTTATTATGCCAACAATCATGACAATATATTACAACTATTTTATTTTATTTACAATGTACAAATCTATGTACATCCTTGGCAACGCATGTTTCCATTAATCTAAATCTATATACACCCAATAGAAATATATGATGTGTGGAAATTTTGAAAATTATTCTATAAACTCTATGATTTTTACCTTTAATTTGTCAATGTTCTCTCCTTGAACAATTGGAAGGGAAAATGGTTGCAAAGCTTGGGGTCATGATACATCCTTATGATAGACATAAGTTGTTCCATTGTAGCCTAGGTTGAATTGTTGAAAGGTTGAGCCAATTTTTAAATAACTAGTCGGCTACATATTAATAACATGTCATGATGAAGTGGTTGGCTCCAAAGTCCTGTTCCAATACAAGTATTTGAAAATCAAACTTTACATGGCTCTTCATAATGTCAATGTTCTTCTCATCTTGCTTACACCCTATTTCAACACCAAGGCTTGAATAATGACTTATATTTCCAAAACAATTTGTTTTTTTCAACCTCTTACAACAAGTCCTTCACACTTATGAATGGTAATACATTGGACTAACATAAAACCTTATACACTTTCTAAAAGAGTTGCATGTGACATGATTGGGTATGCTCTCCAAAATATGGGTCTCCATCTTTTGCACCTTGCCTTTCATTTTGTGACATGAAATACTAGGAAAGAATAAAAGGTTAACTAATTTAGAGATTGAATCATTAATGACAAATTTGTTGTCTAGAATGTTGTGGAAAAAGTCATTTACTGCAGCATTTTTTTGTTAGCGAGGTTTTGGCAAGTAGTCTGATAATAATATGACATGCTTGCATCTCCCCCTCCATCATTTGGGTCACAATTTCTTTGTTCTTGTGTTTTCTCTTTAACAAATGGTACTTCTCTTTTGATCTAATCTTTCCAAGTGATTCTTAATCTTGAATTGACATTTGAACAATTTCCAAAATTGTAAATCATAGACCCAAAAAAATGACAGCAAGAATAGGAAATGCAATGAATAGACATGCATGTTTCAAATATAAAAATCAACAACAAAGAAAGTTGATTTGAGAAGAACTTTTATGTAAAACATCTTTCTTCTTCAACAAAAATTGTAAACAAGAGTAAAACAACAACTACCTTCCTTTGTGACCTACCAATTCTTGATAATTTTTCAGCCCATACAATCAAAATCAAGTTGCTTCTAACGAAAGTTAACATTTTGAAAGATGAAAATAAGAAGAAAAGTATTCTAAGTTATTACAACCTTCAATCCTTACTCACCTCTTGCATTTTAAGGTTTCTCCAACCTAGCTTTCCACTTTTTCAACCTACCTCTTCAAATTTTCAACTCAAATAATGCAAGACAAACTAGGGTCCAAAACAATGACCAAGACAACTAAGACACTTGGAAAAGAGCATACCAAAGCAACAAAGAGCATAACTAGAAGAGTGTGACCAAGGCTATGAAAACACCAACATAAAAACATGATTAAAGCAACTAAGAACATTGGCAAAAGAACATGATCAAGGCCAAGAAGAGCACCAAAGACCAACATACCAAAAAATGATGACCGCCATCACCATGATCAACAACACCATGCAAACACCACCACACAAAGAAAGTCAACTTGGTTAAGATTAGAGAAAACACCAACAAAAAGGCATGACCAAAGCCACAAAAAGCACTAGCAAATGAATGCAATCAAGACACAAGCTAAATGAACAACTTATCAACTTTGAAGCTTGAGCTTTGAAGAAAGAAGAAACAAAAGCCTTGAACTTTGGAAACAAATTAAATGAAATAAACCATTGAACTCTAAACCCTAAAAATCCAAAATCCCTAGAAATAGAACTGGAACAAATTTCTTATGAACATTAAGACCAATTCTAGTTCTCATACCACTTTGGAATTAAACCCTGAGTTTGGATCTGGTTACACTCAAGGTCAAAACTAAAGAGTTGGTTGCCACCCAGTTCCAGAACCTGCCATTCTCAACCTGGGTCCAATATCAAGTAGGTTCTGCTTGCTGTTAGTAAGAATAACACCAAAACTAGGTCAGATTTTTCAGAATCAGCACCAGATTTTCTTAAAAAGAACCAGACCCAAAATCAAGTTCCTAATTCCATTTATGTGTGGAACCAAAACACATGCCTTTGAAAAACAAAGTGCCTTTCAAACAAAGTGCCTAAAACAGAGGTTAGAAAGGATCAGACTAGAACTGGGTCTGATTATCAGATCCAGAACTGAGAGACTTGAGACTAGAGACTTGAGTCATCATGCTGTGCTAGACTACTGGTCAGCTCTTCAATGTTTATGTACTATGATCCATTTGCATGTGACACAAGCTATTGATACTCTGCTCATGCTGATTGCAGCTAGACTGCATCTGACATTATAAGAGCAACTGATCATCAAGATTAAGCAACACCCAGATCCTGCAACTGAGGCAAAACAGAGTTGGCATGAAGTAGGTGAGATTTGCTTTGACTCTGATGGGGTACATTTTGTCCATGACATTTCTACTAATGTGAGATCACCATGAGATGTACTTGTAGCTCCTCCAGATGTAGAATTCAGCCCAATGTCAACAATCACATGTTTTGAGCCTGAGAGTACAGAGGACAACTCCACCCTGGAGGAGTCCATTGTCCATGATCTATGCATGATGAGCTTCTCGTGTGTTGAAGGAATGGTTACTTTTTGGCTGACTTTACATGAGTTCCCAGCAAGCTAGACTGATGCCAAGATTATGAAACATGCCGATGTTGCAGCAGGTGATGTAATTAGTCATGAGAACACAACTGTAGACTTGTTTCCTAAGATGCATTGAACAGATTGAAGCTTCAGATATGATAGCTACCACCGCATGGATCAGAATGTTCATCAATTCTGGATATTATTTTGATGTTCTGGACTTGAATCACGACTAACTGAAAACAGTAAATGTGATCTCAATCTTAATTTCAGAAATAGCCGAAATCCTGGAGTATTCAAACCAAACTAATTTTGGGCACAGATCAAGCCCCCAAGGTCAAGAATGACTATGAAATTATACTCCTCTAGCTGGATTCTTTCTGGCTTGTACATAGATTGCAATGTGGCAAGGATGATTGTGAAATACTCCTCCACTTACTGGATTTTTCCTGGCTTATTATATACATTGATTTGCAATGTGGCAAGGTCATGCTCCCTGTGAAGAAAGGATTTCTCTTGAGATCATATAATCAACAATAAGCTTAAATCCTACTTAGAATTCACTACGCCTGAGAGTTAGGAATCAATGACCATCCTCCTCTGATCTCTTCTCTGAGAGGTCAATTCTGATTACTTATAAGATGTTCTTTGAACTGCCTGGAAGAAACAGGATGGCATTAGTCTGAGTATGTTGTCAGAGCAACAGAATAGAGTATTTCACACTGGCATTTGTGCAAATAAAGTCCACAGGTATTGGAGGTAGACTGAATTATCAAGACTGCACAAAAGGCTCTCAACAGCCAACATCTCAGTAAGTGAAAGCAGTGTACTTATTTCGAGACCACGTCTTTAAAGAGCTAAAAACATTATCTCCCAGTATCTGCAAACTCAAGAATCTCAAGAATCTGTCTTGTGTGCCCACCTGCAGATCAGAACTCTCTACCTAGGCCCACTTTGTCCTATCATAACAGTCTTGCACCTTCCAGCTGTCCTTAGTTCTTCCTCCAAATGGTATAATTTCAAAGTATGCATGTAAACTTGATCATGTTTCTCAATATATATCATGGCCTGTTTTCGAAACCCCATTTCAAAAAATCAAAATGTGCAGTACATGTTCAGCAACATAAATCCAGGGTTCATGAAGTTGGACTATTAGATGCCTGCACAGAATCAAAGTTTCTCACATTCAAATCAATTAGAACTAGTATCCTCAGTACTGAAGATTTCCTTGTGGAAAATTAGAGAAGCTCCATGATTCACATTAGCTGCACCAGTAGTGCATACAGTTACAAACAAGGCCCAAGTTCCATTGATGGCCCTCAAAAGAAAACTTGGTTATACCCAACCATCATGATCATGGATTACCCCAAAATTTTCCAACCAAATTCAATTGCTTAAATTCTGAAGATGCTGTTTATAGATCACCATTTGCAAGTCGCAAACTAGACTTGCATTCAGCTTGATGTCAAAGACTTAAAGCTGGAAAGTTCTCTTTAGTGGACTTGGGAAAGGCTGTTGCCAAACTCTTCTGATCAAGGCTAGAAAGCCCCTTACCAGCTCTGTTGCCAGACTGTTTGAAAGCTAGGAGTTGGCTGCTTTCATCTAGTGGCTTGGGTCTGGACTCATCAACAGGCTGGCTGTGGCTGGCTTGCTGGTTATGAGTCTCTCCAGGGCAGATGAGATCTGTATAATCTCCTCAAGTTACTAAAATAAATATATTGTGGCAGATTCACCTTTAGCAAAATGGCCAGGAATAGATTTTCAACAGAAAATTGACATGTCTCTGGTCCAAGCCTTAACTGTAAAGGTTGAACTTTTTTGCACATAGTCAACTCCTCAGATTATATATAGATGGGGTGGATGTTGCTGTTCTTACATGAACAGTACAATTCTTAAGGCTTTGACAACAAATCTTCAAGATCAGGTGTCATCTGCTAAAATTACAAGATTGAATTCTTGCCGTTGACATCAGGAAAAACCCAACACCAAGTAATTACAATAGCAGGGTGGCTCTAGAACTACACCATGGTCAAAGCTGCTCAGCGTCAGATCCAATTGAACCCTGGCCCCTTTGATTTTGGGGGCACAAATTATTGCAATCTGAGAAGAAGTCTGTAGAGCTCTGTCTCATGTGAGGCCTTTGGAGGGGTTAAGAAGCTGTCAAGCTTGCGATTCTCGCTTGTTTTTATGGAACAAATATGGGCTGGAATTCAAATCTGGACTAGGGTCTCATGATCTCACGGTCAGTGGATGCAAAAACAGTTCAATGATCTTGATCGATAATTTACCCATGCATTAGTGTGCTTCAGGATTGATGAATTGTCTGGAGGCTTCAAAGGTCATGATTTTGCAACCCTTTTTTTTTTTATTGGTCGCTAGCTCTGCACATAAATTATAATGCAAAGACTGGGTTTGTTTGAAACAATCTCTGGATCATCAATGTTCTGGAAAATGTACAAACTGTACCCACCAACTAGAGGCAGGGATGATGATACAAGGGCCACCCCACACATGGTCACAATGTGCATGATGAGAGGACCCTGATCTTCATCAGCATCGAACTTGTGCCTTTTTATATAAAATTTGATCATAATATAAAAAACTCAAACTGAAATCAGACAGATTGTAAATTTTTCTCTCGAGAGAACTAAGTACTTGCACTTGAATTCCCTCAGAATATTTGGTCACAAAAACTCAACATTTCTCTGTACTAAATTCCAGAACTTCCAGGCTATAATTGAGTCAGAGCATTTGATCCTCATCATGTCTTCTTGGACCCACTGAGAACAACTTCACAATGCTTGACAACTCTGAGAACCAGGATTCCAGAGAGCTGGCAGAAGGAACAGGCTACCATGGATTCCATAAGCATTGAAGCTGGCCTTGGAGCTCGGGTTTGTCTCCAATTGGCCTGGGTATCCGGGGTAAGCATCAGGTCCAAAGATGCCAGGGCAAGCGGTAGCCGCTTCGCTGGGTTCGCTAGCAACACCCTGATAGTACCCGGTGTCGAATGGGTTGGTCACAGTCCCGGCTAGAACGATCGCGATGTTGATCACCAGCCCGTCTGCACCCACACCGTTGGGAGACACCAAAGGTGTGAAGTCCGGAGGTCCGTACAGAGGAGCAGCGTAAGGCCATGCGCATTGTCCAGGGCATTGGGTTACGGGATTACCCACCCACACATACGGCACGTTGGCTTTGGACTTTGTTGTCACGAATGCGTGAGAGCCGCAGCTTGCTTCACAGAATCCGTCTACAGCAATGTCGTAGGCGGTGAGTACCAAGAAGACCGCATCGCAGCTTGCTTTAGGGAAGTGTTGTTCCAGTGAGTTCGTCACAATGTTCTCGATCTCAGCTGTCGTTAGCTGCTTCCCGTATGGCAGCGGAGTCGTGTAATGGTATTGGCCTGCGACTGTGACGATCGGTGACACTCCCTTCTTCAGCTTATCTTTGTACAGTGTCAGCGTCTTCCACCATGTGCTTACCGTTGGTGTTCCTAGTTGCCCTTGTGCTTGCTTCTTGGTTGGTGAAATCGAAGACAGAAACTCAACAACTGCTAACTGTTCCTTGACGGAGAATCTCCCATACCAGATCAAGTAGAGAGGGATTCCCGTGCTGGCGCTCAACAATGGGCCTCCGTGGTAGTTCAGGATGAGTGGAGGCGGCGTGAATAAACTCAATTCCCTCCCTTCTTCAACAAGGAAATTCATGGTGCCGTGAGGTGGAATGTGACCTGTTGCTTCGACTCCTTGCGATGCCAACTGCAACCCCACAAGACTTACAACCAGCACAACAACCACCATCGCCACATTGAACGCTCTCGAAAACGCCATGATATCACCACGTACTTCTGAATCTCTCACAATTCACCCTGAAATCTGAAAATCTTCCAAAGCAAAATTACAAGCTTCAAACGATAGTTATGCTCTAGATAAGAATGTCCTAAATTGCAAGTACCCAGGCTTCAATCTCAGAACTACTCTCAGAACGTTCCACAAATAAACTTCGTGTACAGACAGTACTAGTGCAACAACAGGTCCTCTAGACTTTCCTGCAATGCAATCAACTTGTTGCAGGTGGGTGGACCTGCTGCAATCAATCAAATGTTGATGCAACCCGGAAACGGGTGCACTGGAGCAAACCTGAAGAATGGACCATGTGAAGTAGGGATCTAAAAAATGCACACAGAAGAATAAGAATAAGAAGAAGTGATCCGAGGAGACATAGGTCATGGGGATACAACAACTACTGGGAGCCGATTGCTTTATGCTCTAAAAGAAGAAGGG
>Ga0209208_10003470_pt1 | contig 22537 bp, 15 predicted proteins | sample S1TSphfallax_3_FD_187694 | JGI IMG/M metagenome (GOLD analysis project Ga0209208, IMG submission 187694) | Host-associated microbial communities from peat moss isolated from Minnesota, USA - S1T2_Fd - Sphagnum fallax MG (SPAdes) (version 2) | ecosystem: Host-associated > Plants > Peat moss >...
AATCCGTTGGCTCCCGAGGAAAAAATAAAATGACTACCACTTTTTTATTTTTTGCCACCAAATTTTGTGAAATTGAAAAAATATTGCGAAACTTTGCAAAAGAAAAAAGAGAAAAATTTAAGACGAATTTACACTAATTAAAAAAAATTCTCCAAAATTCTCCCAATAGTTTTGTCGAAAATTGGTCCCAAAAAAACATTGATTATAAACCTTTGGCAAGGAAAAAGATCATTATAGGTAAATAGATAATCTTTTTTAATTGTGGGGAGCAGAGAAGGGTGCGAGGAGTGGAGACTTTGAGACTAAAAGGGCATGGGGGAGGGGGAGGGGGCAGTTGAAACTTGAAACCCAAAGAAAAACTCTCCATACTTATACTTATGGTTTATGTATGGTATCCAATACACTCTTTGATTCACTTAAGTTTTCTTGGTTTGAAAAAGTGTTGGAGTTGCATTTTCATTACTTAAGTGTGTTGTTGTTGTTGTCATTGTTGTCCCAAGTTGCATCAGGTTTTTATGATCTAGCTCTCTCTCTCTCTCTCTCTCTCTTTCTCTTTCTTGGTTGTTTTCAACTCTGCAGTAGAATGTAGAAAAAGATTTCAGGGTGTGAGATGACAAAATTTGTGCATTTTGTTGGCCTTGCCTACCAATGCAAGGATATTGTGTTTAGATTCATTATAGAGTATAGTAGCTTAATGGATTTTGGCCCCTAGGTAATAATAATAGGTCTACTTTTATATGAGGATTTTTGAAAGATGGTATTTTGGCTTGTGTTGAAACTTGAGATTAGTTAATATAGAGTTATCATATCTTGAAGGATTTTGGTTTTTTTTAGAGGATTTTTTTTTAAGATTATATATTTGCATGGTGAAATATTTGAGTTTCCATAATCCTTCTTTTGCCTTAAGATACTTTTTAATGTAAACGGGCAAGGCCACAATATGACACACCCCTTGTTTTCTATATAGTAGTGGCTATGGCTACCTATGTAGAGTATAGAGTTGTGGGTGCATCCAAAGTTCAAAACTTTTTATGCAATATTTTCCTACAATTGACTTGCCACTATTTTTGGCCTAGACTAATAGCCCTTCCTAAGAATGCCCTACCTATTTGTAAGGATACTGGTATCTTGTTCCATTATTGATGCTGCAAAATCCAAAATGAAGAAGAGATTTGGAAGACAGATCTAGAACCAGCCAAAAAGACACAATTTATATATTGTGTTTTTGACATTGGCAAACTACTGTTGTTGTTGTTGTTGTTGTTGCTCATGGAAAAAAACAGAGAAAAGAAAAAAATCCAAAACCCATGAAGCAAGAAAGAAAATATACCAATTGTGTTTGTAACATTTGCAAAGTGTTGTTGTTATTGTTGTTCATTGCAAAAACCAAATCCAAATCCAAGCAAGCAAGCAAGAAAACACTCAATTATGCTTTGTGATATTTTGCTAAGTGTTGTTGTTCTTATTGTTCATTGCAAAAAACAAATCCAAGCAAGCAAGAAAACACACAATTGTGCTTTGTGAAATTGGCGAAGTTTTGTTATTTGTTGTTGCTCATTGCAAAAACCAAATCCAAATCCAACTCCAAGAAGCAAAGCAAGCACGAAAACAAACAATGTTGTTTTATGACATTTGCAAAGTGTTGTTGTTGTTCATTACAAAAACGAAATCCAAATCCATGCAAACAAACAAGCATGAAACACACACAACTTGTTTTTGTGACAATTGCAAATTGTTGTTATTGTTGTTGCTCATTACAAAATCCGAATCCAAATCCAAGCAAGCAAGAAAACACACAATTGTGTATATTGTGATATTTGCAAAGAGTTGTTGTTGTTGCTCATTACCAGAACCAAATCCCAAAACCAAGCAAGCAAGCAAGCCAGAAAACAAACACACAATTGTGTGTGTGTGGGTGTTTGTTATTTTCCACAATTGCAAAGTTGTGTTGTTGTTGTTGTTATAGTTGCTCATGCAGACCCAAACCCTCAAACAGTTGTCGTAGTGTTTGTTGTAGCATCCAAACAACACAGCAACACGAAACACCATTCCGATCTGAAACTCACAAGAAACTCTATCAATGATGATGATGATGATGATTCTTGACCTTGCTCGCAGAGAAATTACTATATCATACACAAACGCATGTGTTGTTGTTGTTGCTTGTTTTTTTTTCTCTCTATCTTCCTTCTTACAATCCGATGAAGCTTTGTCTTGTGTTTCCTAGCTAGCAATTACCTCCGCCATTTGTTTGCTGTTTTCTTTCTCACTGCAACTATGCTCTTAGCTAGCTTTGATCGTTGTCTTGGTGGACATACACACAGAGAGTCGTAGTACCAGTACAAGAGGAAGGAAGATTTGAACCCGTTCGACGGAACGGCAACGAAGCATCGAACATCGGGCTGTTGTGGTGACGGCGGCGTTCAAAGAGCGGCACCAAGGAAGGCGGAGAAAGAAGACGAAGAAATGTGAAGAATCAAGACTCTGCTAAACTGGGTGACCTATTTTGTTGCTCTTCACCAAACGCCAAACCCTTGTTTCTCCAATCTGATCTCGCTGCTGCGACATCTCAGATGTGCGCGCACAGAAGACGACGACGAAGAAGCAGAAGGAGAAGAAGGTGCGTAAGCTTGTTTGTTTATGCTTGCTGTTGGTAGTTTCTTTTCTGTTTCTTGCTTTCCCCGCGCTTTCTGTTCTCTTCTATTTCTCGTTCAAGATGATTTCGAGCTTCTTGTTGTCAAGAGATTTGTCACCAACACCTTTTGTTTTGTTATGTTTTCCCTTCGTGGATGTAGAGGAAGAGAACTAAGAACGGTTTCTTTTCTCTCTGCTCTTTGTTTCCTTTTCTCTATCTGAAGATCCTCTGCTGGAAAAACAAAATCGCTTTTCGTTTTTGTTGTTGTTGTTGTTTCTGTATCTTTTCTTGAATCGCCATCACCCGGATCTGTCATTCTTGTTGAGATGTGTGGAAACCTTGTTGTATCTTCGGTTCTTTTGTGAGTGGCTACGATGTGTTTGCACATTCTTTGATGGTTCTGTCTGTTGACATCCGGGAAGTGTTTGGATCTTGTTTTCCCACCCCTGTTTATTGTTTGATATGCGTTTTTCTTCTTTCTCGAATTTCCCAAACTCTCGCTTGCATAGAGCAGCTCCAGTTCTGAGCTTTTTTCCACCATTCACTTCTTTGTGCTGGAATAATAATGCTGCAGAAAAGAAATCCTTCCCTGAACCCTCTCATGTACCTTGGGTTTGTGTTTCAAACCATTGTCTTCCCTTTTGGGAATTTGAATGTTTCTTTCAAAAAAGTGTCTTTCAAGAGCAACTTCGTTGTTGAATTTTTATCTGTAAGCATGTTGTGAAGTCTTTTGTCTCTCTGCTGCTGAGCATTCTCTGTGTTATCACCACCATGTCATTACACAGGTACATACACAAGCTGCTTCAATCACTTCCAACTTCTTGACAAGGTTTAGCAGGAAACCAGAAATGACAGGGAACCAGATCACAAGCATGTATTTGACATTATACAATGCAGCTCAATCCCTTGGCTGGTGAGACCCTCCCCACACTTCTCTCTCTCTCTCTCTCTCTCTCTCTCTCTCTCTCTCTCTCTCTCTCTCTCTCTCGTATACCTATGTGAGCAACGTTGTGTGCTCACCTGTTGGAGAGCAATTTGGAGACTCTAGGGGATGAAGTTGGGATTAGGGATTGTTTGCCCTCGATCGGGGTTCATGCAGGATACTCCCCAATTCCAATATCTAGATTACATATGTGATTCTGAATGAATTGACGAGAAGTGTATTTTGAGAGGCTGTCCTTTTTTGGGGTTTGTCCTGGTGGGGCAATTAGGGCTTTGGTGCTGGCAAGGGTAATCCATCATGGTTTGCAGAGTAGGTCATTGATGGGTGCATATGCAGCAGCCGGTTACCTTGTACGTATGTGCCCTTCCTTTCACACTTGTTTTTTCTTTTTTCTGCTTGCCACACATTCAATTACTGTCTTTCTCTAAGAAGCACACTCAGGGCTTCTTTCACTTGTTCAAAGATCATGTGCCTTTTAGGTTTGAGATTGTCAAACTCAATGACTTTCCTCCTAGATAAGACGATTAGCTCTCATGTACCAATGGGTCGCATGTGCAATATTAAAACCAGCAGATCTTCATCCATCCACAAGGCAACAACTTGGCCTTGCAGTCATAGATCAAGCTTCATCTGTTACTCTTCACTGCATATTGTCCACCAGAGTGCTCTTTACCAGATCCCAGTAAAATTTCCTAGGAACAAGCATTCGAACATAATCAATATGGTCTCTTCAACTTTGGCCAGCTTCATGATTTGTTGCATGCTCCATCCTCTGATTAGCCTCTTATATGAAGAACATGGCTTTACGGTCAGGAACTCATCAGTTCATTTTGCCCGATGGACTTGGTGGGTTTAACAATCTCAGATCTGAGGTGGGTTGTGCTGAATATGTGACAGGATTGCTTCAGCTCACTGCATTTCTAGAAGTTCTCCATTCTGCTCTTGGTTCGTGGCCCATCCTTTAGTTTTAGACAAAATTCAAGGCTAATAGTGCATGGAAATTTAGGTTTGGTATTTTTTATAATAGCTTTTCTGAGCAAGATGAGAAGGATGTGGGAACTGGATGGGTTTATCATCAACCTGGAAAAGAACATGAAGATAAATTGCCCAAGGAGGAGGGGAAGCTTTAAAGATATTGCTACCTGAGTAGTTACAACAAATGCAAAAAGTGGGATGAGAACCCCATGTAACCTTCAATAGTTTCTTTTGGGAGATTGGGGCCATCTAAGGTTCTAGCTCCACACCTCTAGAAGGAGCCTTTCTGTTGGCTTTGGGATTGGTTCTTTTTGGGACTTTTTTGAGTAAAGTACCATTGACTCCAGTGGTTTTGGTGCTAACGGTCAGTTTTGTTGTTGTACAAAAGGGCTGGTGCACAGTTCAACACTCTACAACTTCCTTCAATGGCTTGGCCGCTCTCATGTCTTATTTGCAATCATTGCCCAAATTCCTGAGGTATTTCCAGCCAAAATTGTGAGAACATGACATTGACAGAAGAAATTTGGAACAAGTTGTGTAATGAAAGCGAGTATTTCCTGTATTTAAGGTTGAAACATACATGTGTGCAGGTGCAAGAGCAACCACCAATCTTGATCACATTTTCAGCCTGGGCTCTATCAGAGGTCCTTTTTACATTCTCATCACTGTATTTGTACCAAGCCTTGTACTCAGAGAATTCCAAATTTTGGGTTACTTCAGGTGTGTTTGAAGTTTTTAGCCGCAGTTCAGATGACCATTATGGGTGTAAGTTCCAAGGCTGTATGATGCTCAAGCACTTTATAGGGTTGATATGATTGTTAAGATGCTTACCAGTATGTCTTATGAACTCTGGGCATGTACTGTCCTTCATACAAGTTTCTTTAGGGTTGGGTTCCCTCTTTTCATGCTTCATTGCTCTTATTTTGTTAGATGTGAAATACCAATAACCTTGTTATTGGGTCATCTCTCCCTTCTTTGCAGGTTGACTTAAATTGGAAATATGGAGAAGTACCCAGTACACATTAAGATACAGATTTTGAAGTGGTTTATGATTCTGATCTTATTCCTGAGCTATGATGGTTATTGATGGTATGTGGGGCAGGTAATACGGTGTCCATACTATGCTCTCACCCTGATGGGTATGTGCCCACGCTGGTTGACCTGGCTGCGGTATTTTCTCTTGCCATGTTCTGTCATTGGTCCCATAAAGCTCTTTGCAGCTTACCTTGAAGATTAATTTTGTGTTGATAGATTCTGCTTTTTTCAGTTTCAGCTTTAATTCTGTTCTCTTTGTCAATGTCATTTGGACCTTCCCCCTTCCTAAAATTATAATGTTTGTGGAAATACTTTGGTATGCAGAATACGGAAGTACCTTAAATTATAATTTCAGGAACCAGTACTAAAATTATAATGTTTGTTTGCAGGTATACAGCATTTATTGTGCTCTATCCAGTTGGGGCTCTTTATGGAGAGAGTAAGTTACTGTTAACTGTAGATGGTCCCTGAGTCTTGCTGAATATAATAAGTTGTATTAAAGCCCCTCACCTGAAACAATTGAAGAGGAATAAAGTCACGTAATTGGACATACCTCTGAAGGAACTGTTGGTTAAAATATGAATCCAATCGCTTCTTGTCCAGTGCATAACAGGATGTTGCAGTGTCTGCAGGCCATTCACCAAGAAAAGGAGCAAACAGTCTTCTAATTCAGATTCAACACAGAGTGGGATGTTTCATTATATCTGATGTATATCTTAGATGTGCTTCTATTTAGGTATTAAGACGTTGGTTGATTGGGGTAAAGTGCAGTGCTGGTGATGTATCAATCGCTGGATCCCATCAAACGGCAAAATGTATACAGTAGCATATTTAAATGGCTTCCCTTTGATTATCACTCGTTTATTGTTGTAAGCATATTTTCCTCTCTGAATCTTAATCTTCACCTCCTCATCCTCAAATCAGTTGTCTTGTAACAATCTGTTTAGTTATTTGATGAGTAAACAAATGGTTTCCCAATTTGCTTTCTCATTTTACATGGTCTGTTTTTACCCTTAAATAGCACAATGGCCAGACTCTCTAATGCTGCAACAAAGTTTTGTTTCTATGTAAAGGTCTGTTTCCAACCATGAGGTGCTAAGTGTTGCTTTGTTGATTGCAGGTGCTGATGATTTTGTATCCTTGTCTATGGTTGGTGCTCTATCTCCATATGTTCCGGCAGCGGCAAAAAAAGTTGTCAAAGAAAGGAGTTGTAAATAAACGAAAGACTCAGAGACCCAAGCGAATTGACTAGATCTTGGTGTGTTTCTAACCCATTTTAAATTAATTTTTGTGTAGTAGCTTTTGTTAAGACTAGCTCACTCATGTGACCCCCCTTCCCCCACATTGGAAGTAAAATGTCTTCTCTGCCCCATGTTGTATCATTGTTCCTGAAGCTCTCATCTGTGCTGAAAAGTTTACAATGGAAACAATTTTTTCGTACTGTGGAGCTTTCAACACAGCATGAACATGACACAATTTCCAAATCTTTGCCAAAAAACAGATCATGTTTTTTACCGAGTCTTGTGAAAAGAAAAACCTGCTTACTCCCAAATTAATAGTCCAGGTAGAATCACCGCAGCTGGCATACTTGTCACCACTCTGGTTCCTGTTTAAATCTACATGAGAAGTGTAATAAATAGGAGTGCCTGTTTGCTTCTTGGAAGTGGAATTTGATTTGATATGATGAGCTAGATACACTTTGTGGTAAATGAGTTATAACATGGTGAAAAGCTTGGTTGTGTCTTGCAGAAAAATTGTGCAAAGCTAATGCTTGCCCTATTCTGCCCTCCCATAGAAGTTGATTCAAAAAAAAAGGTAGGGGTGTAGATTATTGTGGTAAAATATGCCATTGGCGGCAGAATATTTGTTTAAGCAGCGTGATGAGATTCTGCTATGGGCTCTCCTGGCAATGGAGAGAGAGTGTAATGTAGTTTTCATTTGGTCTCACATTTTGAGGAATGTTCAGCAGGTGTTAGCAGGTGTTACTGGGAACTGTGAATTCATGTTTTGTGAACTTCATGGAAACCTTTTTGTGTTTTAATTGTTCCTGGTTTGTAGTTTTTCCATAGCAGCCAAATCCAATCGGCACTGATTCTTGTATTGTTTTGTAGTTAATGTAATTGTGGAATAAAAAACTTGAAAACCCTTGGGATGATTTCCCATCTCAAAAGCTTTTGTTATGATTTCATAACAAAGAAACTTCAACATTATTCCCCAACTTTGAAAGCCTTAAAATCATCACAAATGTTAAGGTTTTATTAAAGTTACTAGAAAAGATCATTTGTGGACACGCTTTGAAGATTGTAGATGTTTGTTTTATTATAGAAATAGTATGATGTTTTAGAACACCAAGTTGGTAGAAGGTTTCTAAATGTTTAGATACATCAAATTGGCAAAAGGTTTTAAAAACTAAGTTGATGAAGCAATTTCCAAGTCCAAATTCGTGAAGGTTTTAGAAATTTGATGAGTCATTATTTTGGAATAGTATTAAAGAGAGGTCTTGAAGGTATCAACCCTAAATCTCACTAATGCAATTTGTGATTTGTGTAATGTTCCTGTGCTTCAAAACTGAATATTGTCTCATGTCTTGTCTATCAATAAAACCCTTATTTGTTATTCATTGTCTCAATATTTAAGCTTACCAAGTCTACATATCCATTTGTCTTGAGTGTTTGTCTTATTTTAAAAAATTTATTAATCAAATGGTCATGCATCTTGATGAATCATGATGGAAGACTCCATTGTCACTATTATTGTAATATTACATAATTTTCAATGACAAATTCAAAACCCTTGTGAAGTGAATGTTCAATTCCAAGTTGATCAATCTCAAGTTATATCCCTAATTCTATAAGTCTAAGAGTTTCATGAAGCCAATGTGACTTCAAGTGTTACCTAACCTCCATAACAATGTGCAAAAGAACTTAAAATCAACATGTTCGATAAGTTCAATGGAACAAATTTTATTTAACAAGTTCAACTCCTCATTCATTTGTAACTTGAGCATACTCAATAATGTTTCATAAATGGGATTGGTTAGGATTTGCTTTTAGCAATGGTCTTGTTATGGTTTGTGCCATTGTTTGAGAAAAAATCATCACTATTTACAATTACGATCTTTTCTTTATAAAAACCATTGTAACATTTAGTGAACATGTTCATGAAAAGGTTTACAAACAGAAAATTTGGACCCTATGATAAGGATTTTTCTCACATTTATTTACATTACAAAATTTTGACAATGCACGTGCAACGTCAATTGGGATTTTTTTAATTAGTCAATTTTGTTGAAGTTTATGAGATGACATGGAAAACCTGATGCTCACAATGCCAAAAGTGAACATTATAAATGAATTATCATTCAAACCATCACATGTGATAATACATTATTTGGAAAACAATAAGAAAAAAGGCTAAAGTTGTTCACATGCCATCCATGGATACATTTTCAAATCCACTAACTATAGCCCATAACTTGACAATAGGCAATAATTTTGTGCAAATTGACGTTGTATAATTCAAACCTTTTATACATGGAAAGAAACATAGTCCACAACATGTAGAATTTATTTATATTATGAAGAATTTAAGCATGTTATACAAAGTTGTCCAAACAAAAAATAAATATTAGGTTCAAAGCATATTAGCCCCTAGTGAAAAGGTTTAAGAGAAAACCAAAAATGTCTAATCACTTTAATAAAGGCCTCAAAATTGGGCAACATTACTTCTAAAAAGCAAAGGGTTTATTTCTACCTTTGGACCTTAGAGCTTGTTGCATGGTCCTTTTAAACATATATATCATAGGATGCATCATACATGTGGTAATTGAGATCTTTCTAATTTGGGCTAGGCACAAACATTAGGTTCTAGACTAGATTTGGTTACACTTCATTAAGTTGTTATCATTACCATTCAATCATCCACAACTTTCATGCAGTTGAACTTAGAACCTTGTTTTTAATGGTGGTCACATGTTTTATTTGTTTTCTTACCTTGATTATGATCTAATCAATATCCTTATTATTTGTTTTCTAATTGGTTCAAGTTTTTGAAAAAAAATAATATTGGAGTAATTTATGATGGATTTATTCATAAGCTTTTCAAGTCTTGTAAGTTTTTTTTCAACTGAAGTTCTAAAATCCTTCAAATTCTTTTTTGTCAAGTCCTTCAAGTTCAACTATCATGTATGAATCCAAGTCATTTTAAATTCTTCAAGTTCATTATCAAGTAACATTATCATTCAAATATGTAATATTAATTCATCAATGTTAATATAAGGCTACATGTTGCAAAGCTAATGTAAATAGATCACTTGGGATTGGTTATTAGCAATTTGTTTTGATGTTCAAAATTGTTATATCATTCATAGTCACCTCTCAAAAGTGAGCATAACAAGACACATTGTCAAGATTACATACTGACAATTGGGAAAATCCTTTTCAAAAGATGTGTTATGGCCACCGATATGATCAATATGTTGGGGTCTACCACAATAGTTATATATATATAAGACTACACTTCAATATCAAAAGATATGTACAATTGAAATGGATTCACCTATTATGAATTAAATTCCCATTGACCCCATATGTAATCATCTTGGTAATCAATCACATTATATATATGATGCATGAACCATGCTAATTGTTTTGATTTTCATGACAACTAATGAATCATTGGGTCATGGCCCAAATATATTAAACCTCTTGTGAAGTCATTCATCCCAATACTCTTTCAATCAAAATGGGCTTAACTTCAAAGTTCTTTTGGAACTCAATTTTTTATATTATATAGTTAGTTAAAATTTTAATTATTTTACACACACAAAAATCACTTTAAATGATTAACGTTTGCTTCATTTCTTTCAAAATATTGAAACCAAAAACATGCGCATTGCATAATCGAGAATTCAATGGCTCTTGAACCCACATACAAAGATTTAACCATTTAGTACACTACAAAAGTAAAGCAAAGGTGGCATAGTTGGAAAGGGTTAGAACTAGTGTTGGGTGGGTATGTCCATTTGAACCTAATATTGGTATTAGGATTTTAAAAACTTTTACATGCTAGTTTGGTATGGGTATCAAGATTAATTTCATATTCATATGTTTTGGGCCAATGTCAATAATTGTCAAAATGTTCTACAAATCATGTGTATGAACATTGAAACACTACATACCAATTAATTAAATGTATGTATGTAGGTAGGTTCGAAAGTTGTTAAAACAAAATTTCAAATTACAACTTCAATTTAGATTATATCACTATAACTATATCAAGATTAATTTCATTGTTAACTTTGTTAGTAAAACCATAATGATTTGGCTCATGACACATATATGTAGGTAAGACACCAAACCATTGGTCCATTTATTACCTCACATTTAACATCCAAACTCAAAAAATTGTGAGGCGTAAATGTTTTTAAAAAAAATTCATAACAACTTTTGTAGTCTTCTTGACCCTTTGCAAACATGAAATAATTCATTAGGCATTTTGAAGATGTGCCACTTTTACACATAACATTTCACTCTCAAGCCTTCCATTCCAACTCATAAGAATCAAACTTACCTAGATGCATATTTGAACACAAATGATAGTTATTATAACCAATGGTGGCATATTCTTGGATTTTGCGGGGTTAAGGTCCAAGTTATAGGATAATGCCTAGGGTCTCTAAATCAAACATTCTAAACCATCTTCTTACAAAAGAAGGGAAGTCACCTTCTTACAAAATTGAATTAAAACTTGAACTGGGGGTGATGTCCCATTTTAATTTAAGTTCAAGTTCTTTAGGTACATAAGTACAACTTCATTAAAAATTTGTAAACTTGGCCTTACATTTTAAGCAAGTTATTACAATTAATTGGTTATACATTATTAATATTACATAATTTTTATTTTGAATTGTGTACTAACGTTGAATAAACTAATACTTTAAAAAAATTAATTAGTTTAATTATGTGTAATGGGAATGGAACCAGGCCCTAGGTTAAACCATACTAGATCCAAATTCTTTGTGAAAATGATTGGAATTTAAGGTTTTCAAAATCCAAAGAATGGGTCTCAAGACCAAACCAAAGGTCCCATCAAAAACAAAAAAATTAAAACTACCACCCAAAGGTTCCTTTTGAAATCAAAAAAGGAACCACAATAATTGTAGCCTATAATTAGATCATTCCTAACCAAAAAAATTAGGTATAAATCAATGTTCGGTAGTGTGACTTAGAGAGTTGATATTCAAATCAATTTTCATTTTAGGTGCAAAACACCTCCCTTAATATTGCCAAGGTATCATATGGACTTAAATTTACACCCAATGAGGTTACAAATGGACCTTGGGTCTAGTTTTCAAGTTAATAAAGGCCATATAAAATAGCCACTAAAAGTAGGTGTTTATGGTAGTAGTAAGACTTCAACTTAAGACCTTTTCAATCTCAAGTCAAATGTTTTTACCATTAGGCCATAATCTTTAATTTATAAGGAAAATAACCTTTTGATTTAAACTTTGCACATGCCAATGACTTTAGCTTTAAAACCATTGGTATAAATCAATTTAAAATAAAAACAACAACTAGTATTGATTCATGTGAAAAGTTGTGACCTTGGGGGTTAGGACCGTAGTCTCCTTCTAAGGAATCTTGGGTTCAAATTTGAAATAGGTGAAAGTTGGCCTTACTTGAAAACTAATGGTTCTTTTTCTGGGGAAATTTTGAAAACAATGGCATGTATATAAAAATTTAGAAAAAAAAATTGTTCAAGAATCGGGTTAATTCTTCTAAACTCTTATAATAATTGCCCCAACATTCATATAAACATGTACAATTGATAATTTAAGTGAACATTGGCAAAGAACCATGATATCTCCAAAGTATGACAAAATTTTATACAAGGTTGGTAGGGGTTTGACCTACAAGGATATACACTTCAATTCATGTTTGGTGCAACATTCTATAACACACCAATATTGGGTATAGCATGCTCACATTCAAACAAACAAAACAAACAACATATGAAATTCATTTCATGATGTCAAACAAACAATTTTAATCAAAACATAACAAATGTAAAGATCAAAGTGCAATCATGTATAAAGTAGTGTAATGGTTTCCATTTCAAATATTATATTATTCTCAAGTTTTATTAATTTGATAATAAAAAACCCCTCATTTCAAATAGAAGAAACTATAATTATTATGTTTGTGAATTTTTTAAAATTAAAATCTTGAAGAAACATGTCACCTTGAAAAAAAAAGTACATATACACACAATCACTTTTTTTTTCTTATGAACACACTATTGTGAATATGTATTCTTCGTTCATATGATAGTGACATAATTTTATTGTATTATTTTTAATTTTCACACAAGAAAATAATTATATTTTATTTATTTATATTAATTCTTTTCAATCTCCCTTGCAAAAAGGGTTTGGGTAATATTACGTAGATTAATCATCATAGCACTACCTTCATGTCCCACAATTGTTTTAGGTGGTTTCAACATCAACACAATTACCCATTCAAGTGATTCATTTCAAGATTCATAAAGAATTGATTGGGAATTTGTGATATTAAATTGACAAGCTTTACAAAATCAAATCCCAATGAAAAATTGTGAGGGAATTTCATTTTCAAATAAAATGTTCTATTTTTTTAGCATGAGATTTTCCATTTTTGAGTGGTATTTTCCATTTTTGTTTAGGAGGTTACATTTTGTGTCACGATCTTTAAATGTTGGTTAAAGCCCACACGCATTAAACATCCCTCATCAAACTTTGTCTGGCATGTAGAGTGAGCATATTTTTGACAAAACATGGATATCTGTTGTTTGTGCAGCTCACCTTCTCTTCCCTTCAAAGTTAAAACTTGTTTGACAAAACATTAATGATGTTCTAAATGTTTTGGTACCACTTCACTAGGATTAAGGATTCCAAGGAAACCATTGGAAAACCCCACCATTAACCTAGTTTCCAAATTTAAACAACAATGTTTCTTTAAAAATTTATTTTCACTTTTAACAAAAAGAAAACTACATAGAAGAACCATGCAGATGTCATAATGTCATTGCCTATTTTACATGCTGAACAAAATTCAATGAGGGGTATTTAATATCTTGCCATTTATTTTGATAAAACAAATTCAACACCTTCAATTCAAATTGGATGTGTGAACATGTGTACACTACATATATATATTGATTTGTTAAAAAACCTTGATTTATGAATATCATGATTTTCAATAACTACATGTGTGGTATTTGGTGATCAAATGACACAATGACCTTTGATCACCACTTAATGTTCTATATGAATACACATGTAAGCAACATCACAAAAGCAATAGTAATCTTTAATGCCAAATTTGGGTGTTGTGCTAATGAGTGTTTATTTACATTATTTATAATTGTTTCCCAATATATTATAAGGAGACATTTACCTCTTGATGGCCATCATTCATTGTTTTAGAAAACCTTTTGGGTTGTTGAAATGATTTAAGTTTTACAAGCTCCTTCAATTGGGCCTATGTCAAAGCTTCATGGTTTTAAAATCTATTTAAGGGGTGTGGTAGCATAAGCATATTTCAAATGTAAGAATGGTGGACCAATTTATTCAATGAGTCTTTTGTAACCTTGATTTTCATGACTTTTTTTTTCTTTTTTTTTTTGGCATGAGTTAAAAAAGGTTGCATCATGTCACAATTTCCATTAACATCAAATAATGAAATCAATGAATTTTGGACTTGCATTTGTAAGGATTGATGGTGCAACTAGTTATAGTGACATGTTTAAGATCTAAGACCAAGGGGGGAAAACAAGGCACATGGAAACATTTCAATATTCAATAACACAAAGTTTGAAAGATCATAGATGGATTTGAATAAAATAGAATGAAAATATATAAGATGAATTTAACATTATATGCCATTATAAGAATTGTTATATAAAGTTATATGCATGTGTTTTTCACGTGTTCTTATTATTGAATTCAAATCATTTAAATCATATATCACGTTGCATTTTCCCATTTGATACAATTTTTATTCTTATGGTTTTCACAAAATATATACAAATGTTTTGTAAATCCAAATTATTGGACATTAGATTTGAAAGGTTATACATGGGGATGATTTTTTTACAAAAGAAAAAAGAAAAGTAAATCAACATTTAATTTATATCATTCACATAAGTAAACCCTAAAATCCTATTTTGTATATTATGCAAATCAATTTATACATACAATTGCATAAAGAAAATATGTGAGTGTCGATATCACAAATGTAAAAAAAATCATAAGAAGAATTATGTGTGTAAGTTTAAATTTTTTAGATGTTTAGACAATTAGTTGTTAAGATATAATCTAAAGTGTAGGAAACAAATTATGAAGCAACATTTGCAAACATAACTTGTGACTTTTTTTATTTTATTTTATTTGGGTTTTACTATAATTACAAAAACAATTTGATACAAATATCAACTTTTGAATGAACAAGATGAAATTCAATATTGTAGTACTTGGGCAACTTCAGCATAAATTAAATTATTTTTTACTTTACCAAAAAATTTAGAAAAAATTCAGCACTTTTGCTAAAATTTAGGAAAAAAAAAACACACACACACACACACACACACACACATTCAAGCTGCCAGCCAGTTTTGAAAAAGGGACTTGCAAGACCAAATCAAATATGTATAGCAATTTTTTAAAAAGATTTAAAAGTGAAATTTATGTTCATTTATTGTTTTTGATGAAAATTTTAACTCATGTGAAATTTAGTGGAATTAGTTTAGGTAAGACAACTTTAAATTGCATAAGTTATTCTTTGTACAATTCCAAATTAAAAATGAAAAGATGTTTTTTAAAAAAAATTTAAATTAGAGGTTTTTTCCTAACACAATAATCACTTGCAAACAAATTTTTGGTATTTTTTGCACCAATTTGCATCCCATTTCCCTTCAATTGAATATGAATTAAATTAAATTTGAATTAAATATAATTTTTAAAATTCAATTCAAATTTGCATGCAATGTCATTGAAAGGGGCCTTATGTTAAACAGCCAATGGATGATTTTAGATAGGTAAAGTGGGTACTTAAATTCAGCGGGTGACCCGGCACCACGATGTCGGGCGAAATAGGATACCCGCCAAAACCCCGAACATTCGGGTCGCCCGAGCACGACCCGGTGGAGAACAAGCCGTTAGATCGCGGGCCTCGGCGGGCCGCCCGGCTCGTCTCTCCCAGATCGCTTCCCATGCGTCTTCTGCTGCAGAGTGCACAATTCCTTTCACGCAGATGTCGCGAAGGTTTTTGTTTGTTATTTTGGATCCACTTTTCGACGTGTGTGTCCGACGGCGGAGAAAGTTGCCGAGATCTCGTGTTTTACCGAAAAAAAATTCGGAAAATTTAAACATTTTTTTCGTCTGATTTTCTGGATTGGGGACTTCTGGAAGAAAAGAGGCCTGAAGAAAAGCTCGACAACGTTATGCACAGGAGGAGGAGATTATTGATGTGAGCGGATGTAGATGAGGCAGTTTGGAACTCGAATTCTACAGATATAGTTTGGAGTTTCACTAAATTTTTGGAAGCTTTTTCCTGGCTGGACAAGACGCAGAGAAGTTGGAAAAATAGGTGTGCGAGAGAGACAATAATAAGCAGTGTGATCCAGATGCAGAAAAAAGAAGTGGAGGATTGTGTCGTCCTGTGCTTCTGTTGATAGATACGGGGATAAAAGGCAAGGAGAAAGCAGATATTACGGAATGAATAGCCAAGGAACTCAGGGAGGATCCGTCATGAAGCGACAGACGGCGCCTCAGAACCGTCCTTCTCCCACACAGCAGAAGAAGCAGCAGCAGGGATTTGAAAGCGTTGGAGCACCACCACGAAAGCCAGGTCGTGTCGTGTAAGTTTTGTTCTTCGCTTTGTCGTTCTTTCAGAGTCGCAGTCTTCGCGACGCTGAAGTCGGAATCAGCTCAAGAAATCCAAGGATTCTGAGTCCAGTTCTTTGCTCCCGATCTTGTAATCTATTTGCAGTTTTCGCATTGCTTTCTAATGGATTCCGGAGAGAGTAGATCTGCTCTTGAAATCGATGAAGAAGAAAGGGAGGAAGTAGCTGCTGAGAATTTTTCTTTGTGAATTCCAGGTCGCCAGGAGAACGGACTGTGAAGAGGCTGAAATTGTCCAAGGCTCTCACCATTCCTGATACCACCACTGTCGCTGACGCATGCCGCCGGATGGCCACCCGCCGTGTGGATGCTGCTCTGCTCACAGATTCCAATGCCATACTCTGCGGCATTATCACGGACAAGGTGTGTATTTCGTGCTTGTGCCGCACTCATCGCAGTTCCTCCGTTTTCCACAGTCACGCAATTGTCCACCTCTTAAGCAATGCAGAGGGAAAGTTCCTTTGCATAGGTATGCAGATCGTGGAAGAGCGACAAGAGACAATCACAGAGAGACAGTGCCTGAAATGGTTTTTTTGGTAGGATGTGGCGACGCGAGTTGTTGCGGAGGGTCTGAAACCGGAAGTGACAGCAGTGTCGAAGGTGATGACAAGAAACCCTACTTTTGTGGCGGGTGACACACTAGCCATTGAAGCTTTAGACAAAATGGTGCAAGGTGCAGTTCTTTCTTTCTATCTATCTATCTGCAGCAACAGCAGCTGCCGTGTTACTTGAGATGAGTGCTGGCTACAATGTCTAGGTGTCTGAGAAAGATAGTGGGATCTGAGGATTGATTGAAGGCTCTCTCCCTTGATTGTGTGCAGGCAAATTCAGGCACTTGCCAGTGGTGGAGCATGGCGAGGTGGTGGCACTGCTAGACATTACAAAGTGTCTGTATGATGCCATAGCGCGGATGGAGCGTGCAGCTGAGAAGGGTGGTGCCATTGCTGCTGCTGTCAAGGGTGTTGAGCAGTGGAGTCAAAATGACATAGGTAAAAGTCTATGGCAATTGCTCTTCTTCTCTTGCTTGCTTCTGAGGTTTTTTTGCATTAAGTTATGTTTGGAGAGCAGAAGGTGTCAACCACTACCTTCTGTGTTGGCCTCTCTAATTCTTTAAATTAGATACTAAAATGGAATGCCATTCACTCTCAGAAGGTTGTTTCAGTTTGAATGAGGATATTTGTTCAGTTTTTTTTTGTTTTAGGTATGACTCTTGAATAAATGTCAACATGATGATTGAATCTTCCTGTCACTTCTGGAAATGTGACAGAAACTCAGGGCAAAGATTTTTGTATAATCATTTACCTTAAGTTCTGAGCAGACCATTATATGCTTTTCTACACCCAATGTTAATAGCTGATGAAGTGCGGTGGAAGTGATGGCAGCTAGTTCCTCTCACTCATGGTAAAGTTGATGGTCTGCTACTTTGTGAGTGACACTTGCAGGGTTATGACTGTACTCATTCTTGCCATGTATTTTCTGGTTTGGCCATAACTGACACAACATTTGTGTGGTTACTGTTTTTCCCTCAGTTTCTCTCTGCCATCACATTGATACCATTCTTGTCTAAGTATTGTTGGTGCATCTGTTTCAGGGAAATCAAGCTTTATTGATACATTTTGGGAGCGGATATTTAGACCCACTTTAGGGACTTTGATAACAGATGGCAAAGGGTGAGTTCTGTTGAATTCCATTGAGGACATCTGTTGACAAGCCAAAATCTATATTGGAAATTGGAGAAACGGAAAATTACATGGAGAGAGTGATAGGTGTATGGTTGTGGTGATGCAGAGCTGCAACAGTTTCACTATCTGATACTGTCCTGACTGCAACAAAGCAGATGAAGGAACAACGGATGAATTCAGTAATTATCACTTCTGTCAGCAACAAGCCTGTGGGCATTCTAACGTCAGTACATTCTTCCTGCTTCCTTGTGTTATGCAGTCATGTACTTTCAAGCTCCTTTATAAGATGAAACAAGCTAGTTTTTGACACAGTTTTGATTGAACTTTGTGGCTGCAGCTCAAAGGATGTGTTGATGAGAGTTGTTGCTCAAGGTCTCTCTCCAGCAACAACAAATGTGGACAAGGTATATTGTGCCTCAATTGTTCTGAACTTGAGATATGTGTTGGATTAAACATTTTATGGCTATAAGTTTGGTGTGTGGTATCTGAGAATGGCTGCAGGTAATGACACCTAATCCAGAGTGTGTGGGGTTGGACACCACACTGGTTGATGCCCTTCACACCATGCATGATGGCAAATTCCTTCATCTTCCTGTTGTGGATCAAGGTAAAATACTAGTCCTTCACTTTGTCATCAGATCATAAAAACAATATATATGTCTGGTCTTTGACTGCTATGTTGATTGTGCTACAGATGGGTGCATAGTGGCATGTGTTGACGTGTTACAGCTCACGCACGGGGCAGTAGCAACAGTGAGTACATTCTACTTCCTTCAACTTTGTTTTTAAATAGGGGATGCAGATTTGGTGAATTTTGTTCATATTTACAATCATTCACACATTGGCTCTGATACTTTTGATTTTCTTCTACCAGCAACCCAAGAAATGTGCCATGATGTTTGTTGTGACAGCTTTCTGTAGAAGTGCATGAAAGGGGCTGACAGAAGCAGAGGTGATATTGCATGTGAAGGTTGGGTCTAGTGAAAGTGGGGAAATGGCAAGCAACATGCTTCAGAAGTTCTGGGATTCGGCTTTGGCCTTAGAAGCACCGGAGACTGATGATGACTCTCACAGGTTCTGTTTCTTTTGTCTGATTGCTACTTTCCAGCAGACTAGTGGGATATGTTTGCACCTGATTTACATTGCAGTCACATCTGATGTGACTTCCTTTTTCTTTGGAACATCCTTTACTTTGTGGTGACTGTGATACTTGAAAATGAGGCACCTCCACATAGAGTTATTTTTACATGGTAGCTCTGCATACAGTCTTATGTCAGAGATTCGCTTATTTGGGTGTAGTGATATATCATCACGACTAGACACATTTGGATCTGAGGCAGGGAGGCAACATCATCATTCTTCAGGACTAGCCAACTCCTACATGTTTAAGCTAAAGCTCAAGAGTCAGGATGGGAGTGAACGGAACCATCGACTTACCTGTGGTAACCTCTTGGGCAAGCCTTGTATAACCATTCACTGCACATTCTGGATGTCTATCAGTGTCTTCTTGTGAAGGAAGTAGTGTGTAGTGTTTTTGGTGATACCATGCTTCAATAGTTGAGAAGGACAGGCACAATGTGAAACCTGTGCAGGCACAGGAAGCATGAAGGAGCTCATGTCTGCAATAATTCAACGTGTTGGTGATGATATTGATTGTTCTAGCCCTCTTCGTATTCTGGTATGTTCTCACACCCAACTTCAATGTCCCAACCTTGCCAGCTCTGGCTGGGCTCTAAGTTGTGAATTTCTTGATGGATGTTTTGAGGGCTGTTTAAGGAGATGCCACATCAAAGACTTTGAGCCTTAGAGAACTGATACAATGGGGTTTGCTGCCTTCACAGTATGTTGATGATGAAGGGGATAAAGTTCTCCTGGCCACTGACAATGATCTCATGGCTGCTGTCAACTTTGCCCGCATGAGTGGCTCAAAGGTTAGTCTGCATGTTCAATTAGTCCTGCTTGTTTTCAGTCGGGAGTTTCAAGATATACTATTCAAAAATCTCAAAATCTGATTGCCATTCACTACTGAAGTAGAAATTTTTTGGTGCAATCCAGCCATTGACGTTGCATATAGAAGAATCAACTGGGATCACAAGAACCAAGTGCAGATTTCCTGCACCAACAAATTCTCAAGGGGGAATCCAAGCAGATGGTTGGACACTTGGTCATTCACTTCTGGTGGCAGGTGCAGTCACTGCCATCACAATTAGTGTGGTCATGCTACTCCGCCGCTCTAATGCATAAAACATGCAAACCTTAATTTGTCAGTGTCCTGGATTCAGCAGCTGAGCATTGGTAGAATGTTACCAAGTTTTTGAAGTACTTATACCAGCAGCTTCTGCTTATCAATTTTTAGGTTGCAGATACTTGGCTAAGTTTGTAGCAATTCTGAAAAAGAAGCCAAATTAGTGTCAGTTATTGTATAGCATCATACCTTTGACAGTTGAATTCATGAAGGCAGTAGAGTTCACATTTCACCAGATGAAGAAATTGGGTGAAAGCAGAAATCTGAGAACAGAAAAATCAACAGTGTTTTCTTTCATCCATGTCTTTTTCTACAGTCTACTCAGCACTCTAGATACCTTGGGTTCATTTGCCCGTAATTGCCTGCCATGATGACCCTTTTGTACCCTTTGAAGTCACTAGTCAGAAAAGCCTCGGACTAGTGATCTCCCAAGTACAAGGGAGTTTGCATGTGAGAGCTTGTGGAGTTTCAGCTATGTGCAAACCAGAAAGCTTTGGTCACTGGATCAGCAGGTGGTGTTGGGTGTTGTGGTCAAAGCTTTGTTCTACCGTCTTCAAATTTTAACATGGTAAGCTCTACATTACATCATTCAACCCATTATGTGATAAATCCTCTGATGTAAACCTTGTTCTTGGAAGAGAGATGAAGATGATTTCTGTAGCTGTCGGCCAGTGTTAGTGAGTTCTTTTCTTTTTTTCATAACCGTCCAATGCTGGTTCTGGTTCATTTTTTATATTCAGACGATCAGTCTTGTTCACAGGGGGTCAAACCTATGAAGCACTTGGTGGTCCTTAAAAGGGTGCTGCCACTGTATGTTTCAGTGGCAAAATATTCCCAAATTCCTCCTGCACAATTGGTTGGTATGGCAACCCATTGGAAACCTGGTGGCAACCAATGCACAAATTGCCCTAACCTGTCCCAGAAGGGTGCCAACCATGTATATTTTAAGCAGCAAAATGTCACCTAATACCCTTGCATGAAATGGGTCTGGTGAAGGGCAACCATTGACACACCAAATTTGGGCGATCATCACTGTGTATTTTTCAGAGACAAAATTTCACCAAATTCCTCACATGAAATGGGTGTGGGGGACCCAATTGCGCGAAAAACTTGGAAGGTTTCTTTTGAGGCAAAAATGGGCAAATGGCTAGAGGAATTGTGTCCTCATTTGCCAAACTCACCATATACTACAACACTTTTTTAATGTATAATAAAGCCCATGGGTGAAGCTTCTCATCTCAAGGAGTAGGAACATCTTCCCCCCCCTTTTTATTGAGGAGGTTTGAAATCCCTCCTCTTTTCTTGGAGGGATATTCTCATTCTCATGTGGTCACATTTCCAAAAGAAGGAAGGGGGACCTATTATGAGGCAGCAACCAAGTTTGACCTTGCATTTTGGGAATGTCTTGGACACCTTTTGGCTTAACCCAATGTAAAGCATGATGTGAATGATATCATGAACTTCAACACAAGGTGTACAAGGGTGAGGGTTCTTACACTTATTACTGAAGAAAAGGAGAGATATTACAACTATAAGTATATAATTTGCCTCCACTCTTTAAGGGGAGAACTATAAATTGGCAAAGAGTCCTTATTGCAGACAGTACAAAAAGTATTGTCCTCTTCATTTTTCCCTGACTGCCCAATTGCCCAAAGTGTGCATAACAAGATTCAAAATTTGTGTGTCTGGGCATCATCCATCTTTTTCTCAAAAAAAAAAGATTGGGCCAAGGGCAGACAAGAAGGAAAAAATAAAAGGGAACTGTGCTTTTGCAATAAGGACCCATTGCTGATTTAACATCCTCCCTGAAGGACTAGGCATAATAAATAACATCCGTTCTCTATTCTAGGTTGGATATTCATGGATATAAGGTGCCTTTCAAATAGACTAGGAAAATTCCTCTCAGATCTAGCCATAAGTACAAGTGTCGTGCTTGTCTTTAGCTGTCCCTTTGGAAGATGCACACTTGGGCCACCAAAGCTTATGTGTCAGAATCCTTTAAAGAAAACGTGGGTGGCCCATGCATTCTAGAATCTAAACAATTCACAAAGTGTAGCATGAAGAATAACATTTGAGGGCT
>Ga0209208_10003471_pt1 | contig 22531 bp, 17 predicted proteins | sample S1TSphfallax_3_FD_187694 | JGI IMG/M metagenome (GOLD analysis project Ga0209208, IMG submission 187694) | Host-associated microbial communities from peat moss isolated from Minnesota, USA - S1T2_Fd - Sphagnum fallax MG (SPAdes) (version 2) | ecosystem: Host-associated > Plants > Peat moss >...
CAAAGTGGTTTCTACTTTGTTGGAGGTAAATGGTCGCGGTTACTGGGAGACGAGTGAGAGTAATTTGGAGTTACTGCGTCAGTTGTACCAGGAAGTTGAAGACCGGATTGAGGGGATAGAATAGGACCCCAACGGGCAGGCATTACGCCTGCCTGGTATTTTCGCGTATGGCGGGGGCTGAAGTGCGATCGCTCCCCAAAATCAACCGGAGACCGAGCGAAGGCGTGGCTCCGCTTATGGGAGCTTAATATTGAAAAGGCAGAAGGTAGAAGGACTCCTGCCTAAAGACAGAGGATTCAAATAAGGATGCCCTCTCGCGCTGCGCGTCTCGTAACAGATTTTTTTGGTTGTTCCGGATAAATCCGGGGGCTTGGACCCGTTTTGGGCAACGCAGGGCAGAAGGCATTTCATCCTCGTATAAACCATTACATCGATATAATATCCCTCTGCCTCCAGCATAGCTATGCCGAAACTTTCTCAACTACAACCTGTTGCATAATTTGTTGCCTTAGAGAATCCGCAGCGACTGAGGCTATACTTTCCCAATCCTCTTGGGTCAACATTACTCCAACCAATTCTCGTAATATCTGACGGTTAGAAATAAATTCCTCGCCAAAAAGTTCGTCCTTCAGTAATACAGCTTCAATGTGTGTTTTAACATCAGGTGTAGGTAGCTTTAATCTTGTCAACAACTTTTCTCTGGCAGTAGTGGTTGCTGTGGATGTTGCTGTACCTAAGTTCCACTTTTGAATTAATAAGCGTACTTCTCGGTTTAAAGAAATCCGTAAAGTTTTTAAGCGAAAATACGATTCAGGGTTAACCAACAGGAGTTCTAAAAGCGAATCCGAACACAAGCCAGCACCAATATTCTCTACTTCTTCCTCAGCTAGTACACCTTTTCTCAACCATTCTTCGTTAACCAATAAATCCTCTATATTTGTTAGTTCAGCGCCAGAATCTGAAGGAATGTGATTAGATTCTTGTTCATTCATGATTAACCCTCACCGTCTTCCTGATAAGTACGCCATACACCATACTCAAAATAGACCAAATTTTCGTAGTCTTCATCTGGGTCTAAATTTAACATTCCTTGATTGCCGTAGAATTTCTCTGTGCCTGGTAAAGAATGCAAACCTAATTTATTTACCTTGCCATGATTCGGCTTATGGTGAGGCGATTAGCATAAAATTTGACCCCTCAAAACTTTTCAAACGTCCTCTAAGATGTTCAGCCAGTAAGCTTAAATTCTGGATTGTCATTTAAATTACGCAGTATGACATTAGTAAAATTTCAGAGAAACGATGTTGCTACCTCATGTGAGTTGTATCGCCAGTATTTTTGGGAGCATTTGGGGTGAATTATTGCCTGCACTCTATCTACCTCTGGGTAGGAAAGAGCGATCGCTACTTCCTTGCCGCTGTTATGGAAGGGGACAAGACACAAGATCGGTAGCTTTTATTTGCACCTAGTTACAGGGGACGATGCCCATTATGTGGCAATGGTGCAGGAATTAGAAGCCTTAGGGGCAAAAGTGATTCCTGTATTTGCTGGGGGTCTGGATTTTTCTAAACCTGTGGATGCTTACTTGTACGAACCAACCACCAAAACTCCCCTAGTAGATGCAGTCATCTCCCTCACGGGTTTTGCCTTAGTAGGAGGTCCAGCGAGACAAGACCATCCCAAAGCCATTGAGTCTCTCAAACGCTTAAATCGCCCCTACATGGTAGCCCTACCCTTGGTATTCCAAACCACCGAAGAGTGGATGGATAGCGATCTGGGTTTATACCATTTCACTTTAAGTTTGATACATTTAGGGAGGCAGGGAGCAAGGAAACAAAGGGGTTGGACTATATCAAGATTTTCGTGAAATGGTATTACATCCGATTCAAGTAGCACTGCAAATAGCCATACCTGAATCGGAAATTAGCCTCACAGATGTTTCCCATTACTTTGACTCTGATCCCACCAAGTTAGTGGCTAGTTTGCGAGGGGACGGTAAGAAACCAGCCTCCTATATTGCAGACACTACCACAGCTAATGCTCAGGTTAGAACACTATCAGAAACCGTTCGCCTAGATGCCCGCACCAAGTTATTAAATCCCAAGTGGTATGAAGGGATGCTGTCTCACAGTTACGAAGGTGTGCGGGAACTATCCAAGCGGTTGGTAAATACAATGGGTTGGAGTGCAACGGCTGGGGCTGTGGATAACTGGGTGTATGAGGATATACTCTGCACGGTTTAGCACTTTACTTTTAAAATCGCGCTTGAGGTTACAGGCAAAGTTTTTCTGCCCAGGCAAAAGTCCAGAAATCAGCCGTTTTTAGTATACCAATGAGACCTTCATCAAGGATGAAGCCATGCGCCAGCGGTTGATGAACCTGAATCCCCATTCTTTCCGCAAAGTGGTTTCTACTTTGTTGGAGGTAAATGGTCGCGGTTACTGGGAGACGAGTGAGAGTAATTTGGAGTTACTGCGTCAGTTGTACCAGGAGGTTGAAGACCGGATTGAGGGGATAGAATAAGACTCAATGGGCAGGCATTACGCCTGCCTTAATTACCTTTGATGGAGAAGAACATAAGATATCCTTAGAGACGGAGATACTTGTACTCAAAACGGCTGATTGCTTGCCTCTCGCCTCTCTTTGTGAATGGGTTTTCGGAATTAACGGGAAAAGTCAGGTCGCGTATGGGAAAGCCACTGCATTGGGCGGCTGTGCCTACTTGAAGCGACTGATCATCAGAAAATCCACAATTCCTCTGTTCTCCCCTGAGCAAAATCTAAAATTGGCAAATCCCAAAGCTAAAATCTAAAATAGGAGAGGGGCAACAGATAAATGAGTGAAAAGAACGAAAGCTACAAAGTTATTAGTGACAATCGTCAAGCCCGTTACTTGTATGAAATCCTGGAGACATACGAAGCTGGAATTCAGTTGACGGGGACGGAGGTTAAGTCCATCCGGGCGGGTAAAATCAATCTCCAAGATGGCTATGCCTTAATTCGAGAGGGTGAACTTTGGCTAATTAACGTGCATATCTCTCCCTACACCGCTAGCGGTCAGTATTTCAATCATGAACCAAGGCGTACACGCAAACTGCTACTTCATCGCCAGGAAATCCGCAAGCTAATCGGTAAAGTGGAGCAACAGGGTCTAACCCTAGTCCCGTTAAAAATGTATCTCAAACGTGGCTGGGTAAAAGTAAGTATCGCCCTTGGCAAAGGGAAAAAGCTCCACGACAAGCGCGAAGATCTGAAACGCCGTCAAGACCAACGGGACATTCAAAGGGCTATGAAAAATTACTAAGTATCTTGGAGAATTAAGATTTATTTTGGATTTTGGATTTTGGATTTTGGATTGGGGATAAGCTAGTTGGACCCAGTGTTGGGTTTTCTTGAGATCTCTTTCTAATCTAAAATCTAAAATTCGGTGATCTAATAGCGCGTGAGGAGTCGGAACCACGTTCGCGTAGCGTCTCGTTCGCGTAGCGTCTCGAAGAGAAGAGATAGGGTATACGAAACTTAAGTAGTAAGTTGGAACCCTCCGGATTTATCCGTGGAGTAGCTCAGAACTATAGATTATGCAGCGGTAGGACAAGGAGCGAAAATATCAATGTATACCCTCAGCGTGAGTTGAAAAAGCAGGTAGTTTATAGCCGCAGGTTGATTTACTGCATTGTAGGACTCGATACAGTGGTGAATACCTTTGGAAACGATGAGGCACTTTCACCATGATGAGTAATGTTACTAAAACTATCGGGGCTGGGGTTCTGACTTTGAGTATGGCAGTTTTGCCCTTAACTGTGCCTGCAACAGCTCAGGTAACTGATGCACCAAGAACTGATGCACCCCTAAGGACGACAGCTTATGATCGCAATGATGTGGATTGGGGTTGGCTGGGATTAGTTGGTCTATTCGGTCTAGCTGGTTTAGCAGGCAGAAGACGTGATGAGGAACCAACCCGCTATCGTGACCCTAATACACCTGGAGCTACAAGTTCAAGTTATAGAGACTAGAGGGGCAGGGGGAAAGGATGCATCTGTTCCCCCTTTCTGGATTAAACTTCTCGGGGTGTCCAATAGCTAGCAATTAAAGCCACTGTGAGCCACCAAAGGCTATTGACTTCTGGCCGGAACCAGACGGTATCTACAGCACCATGCGCTAGCATACCAAGCAAGGTGGCGATCGCACCAATTAACCAAAACCCATCTGGATTATTTCCAGATGGTCGCCAGCGTTGGAGTGTGAGAAATGCGGTGTTAAATATGACAACTAGCAGCCAGAGGAAACAAGCTAGTCCCAGGTAGCCAGTTTCTACTGCCACCTCAAGTAAAACTGAATAGGCACTCAGGGCATTAAAACGAGGCTGTTGGTAGAGGGGATAGATTTTATTAAAAGCGTTGTGTCCAGGACCAATGCCCAGAATTGGGCGATCATGTATCATCTTCCGTGCGGAGTCCCAGACATTGCGGCGAAAGTTATTACTACTATCTTGGCGATCAGCAAAAATACTCATGACCCGGAGGCGCACTGGCTCGATAAATATTACTGCTAGGAGCAATACCCCAAGGAAACCTCCGAAAATGATCGGTAACAGCCAGGTACGCCAAAAGGGAGACATCTGTCTACTCGACCAATAGGTGAGCAGGGCTATACTAGTTAAGATGGCGACAACAAGTCCAATCCAGCCTCCCCGACTAAAGGTTAAAATTAGGCAGGCAGTATTCACAATCAACATTGTGAGTCCCAGTGCTTTCTGAACCCAACTTTGCCAGGAGAAAATTGCCATTAAGCTGAAAACTACTGCTGGTAGTAGGTATGCTGCTAGTAAGTTGGGATTGCCTAAGTAACTGTAAACTCTAGTGGTCTTAGACAGGGGAGATTCAGGATCAACCCAGGTTGCCAATGCTGTAGCTCCAAAAAACCACTGCCGTAACCCATAGATACTAACAATTAAAGATATGTGTAGATAGAGTGTGATTAGCCATGAACGGAGCCGGGGGAATCTCAATATCCTAGCGCAAAGGGCAAACAGCAACAGGTAAAGTGTGAATGTAACTAAGTCATTAAACGCTGCTTTTTTAACTGGTGATGCGGCCGTGGCAATGGCAGCAATTCCCCAGTAGAGTAGCACCAATAGATGAATGGGGGTAGCAAATACCAAGTTCCTTGGTCTAGCTTCATCGGCCAAGGTTAATAGCAGCCAAAATCCGGCACAAGCCGCTAGTAATAAACCTGATAAAGTCGTGGAAGTAAAAGGTGCAAGGCCGTAAACTAAGCTGAGTAGAACAGCTGCGATTGTGTCCCCCCACGGCAGTAGGATACTAGTTTGACGCCAAGAGTGCAGAACCCCCACTAGGGAACGATGTAGGTAACTGGTAGCCAGATACTCTCCCAGTGGAAAGGATAATAAAGTAAATCGTCGCCAGAGTAAATTCATAAGCCAATTTGTAACCAACTAGGGCAATTGCCCGGGATTTCGACTCGGGAGCATCCCAAGGAAAGTAAAATCATTACCCAAATTAAGGAAGTTGTAATGGTTTGAGATCTGAAAAATGGCTAACTTGCAAAAATGGGATGCTCCCCTTGGACTTGATCATATAGCAATGGACTAGGTTTGATTGCTGAAAGGATCTGTGTATGCTCTTAACTCTTAACAGGGGTAGATCTGTACGGTATTTTCTGCCAAAATCAAAGCTGACTATTGCATATGTGTGTTTTTGACAAAATTCTTTTTCCGGGTATAGTTCTAACTCAAGGTTTTTAAGTACTTGAGCAGAATTAATTACACAAACTCTGGGCTGGAATCCTTTATCCAGTCTAGATAGGGTCTGCTGAAAAACTTCACTAAGCGAATCTAGATGCCACACAGTGCAAAAAATGGGAGCAACGGAAGCTATTTCTCCGATTCAACCCCAGATTTTCCCCCCAAGTGCACGCATTTTGGGCATCCATTTGTCATAAGCTTGCACTTGTTTGGGCTAAAAACGATTGAAACCCTTACCATAAATAGGTTTTATCCTTATTCAGCAAGCCCTAGATATTAGTTTGTAAATATTTCTGTTCAGTTACTTACCAATCTCCGTTTCTCTAGCAGCTTAATGTTTCGAGTTAGGGTAGTTTGGTCAGTAAACAACTCTTGAGCTAACCATGTAATAGGCACAGACTCAAATAGGTGGATAGCCACCAGTAACGTAAATTGGTTTTGCACCAAACCGACTGGGGGTAAGGCAGCATCATACACTTGCGTCAAAATTTGAGAGGGGAATCACTCATAAAATATGTATATACATATTTTATGTTGTTCTCAAGGGAGATTTGTTCTTGAGAGCTTAGCCAATCTCATTTGATGTTCGATGCCTATAAAAAAGCTTGATACCCTACCCTCACTGAATGCAGCCTAAGTTCCTCTGAGAGAGACCGTTTGTGCGAGTTGTTAATCAGGACTTATTGTCAATGATGTTGGTGTTTGTAGGGGCAAGGAAAGGACATAGCGATATCCTGATTCTGGTGAACCCTGGATAGAAATTTTCCCCTCATGCAATTCCGCTAGCTGACAACTCAACAATACACCTAAACTTTCCCGGGACAAGGTAGCATGGTGTTGAGATGAACCCATATTAGAACTAGTGTCTAGGGGCATTTGTTCCTGATTATCTACCTGAATCTCTGCTTCTGCTAATTCCGATGGAGGCAGAGAATTGAGCCGGAAGTAGGGGTCAACTTCGGTGATACCATCTCCTAACCAAGGATGGGATACACTGACGGTGATCTTAAGTGTATCTTCTTTCTGGGAGACATGAAGGCGAACAATGCTACCTGTGGCGGAAAGTTGAATCACGCTGAACAACAAATGATACAGAATTTGCCGGACCTTGTCTTTATCTAAAAGGCAAATTCGACTGCGTCCTGGTCCTATGGATAGACGAACATATTGTTCTCGACGGTTAGCTGTTTCTTCGACGAAATTGATGGCTTGTTGACAGAGCATTTCAATATCTACAGGAACTAAGTTCAGTCCGCTAGCAGTTTCGTCCGCCGCTCCTAGTTCAATGATTTCATTGATGAGGGAAAGTAATTGCCGACCACTATGTTCGATAATTTCTAAATATTCTCTCTGCTTACTCGTCAAAGGTCCATATATTTCCCGTCCCAAGACACTAGCCATACCCATGACAGATGTTAAGGGTGTACGCAAATCTTGAGTTAGTTGTGCCAGAATTTGCAGTTTTAGCTGTCTAGCTGGAGCAAAGTCTTTTTTGAAGGTGGATGGGTTGATGCTCTGCTCTTCCTTAGGTAGAAATTTAGATCTGTTTATGAGGGTAACTGTTTGTGCTTTCCCTTCTAACAATTGGTTACGCTCAAACTCGCTCATGCTCCATCGGGCTATAACTTGTAAAAGTTCAATATCCCGACTGGTAAAATTGCGTGGGACTAAATCCATCACTGCTAATGCTCCTAGGCAATTTCCTGAAGCATCAATTAATGGCGCTCCCAAGTAGGAACGGATGCCATAATTTTGGACTAACTGACTAGAAGTAATGGCCGTTTCCTTTGATTCTAATGTATCATTAATAACAAAAATTTGCAGACTCTCAACTACATAGGTACAAAAAGATTCGTAACGTAGCATTTGACGGTTCTGCGCTAAATGATTCATAAGTCCTAGTCTAGATAGGCCCACCGCTGATTTAAACCAGTGGCGTTCTTGATCTATAAATCCGAGTATGGAGATTGGTGCTTCCAAGAAATGGGCAGCGGTTTGAGTAGCTTCTTCAAAGACGGGAATTGTTTCTGGTTGTCGTAAACCTAAATCCAATAATGCTTTGAGGCGTTGTTGTTCTTTTATTGTCCGGGAAACTAAACCATCTCTAAAGGCAAGTAATTGATCGTCAGGCTCTATCATCGCCGCTGCCACCTTAATAACTAATTGATACTGTAGACTGTATACCATCTGCTACTTTTTGTTATTTTTTAGCATTCCCAAATTTTAAGTGTGATGAACAGTTAGAATGCATTTTCTGGGAACTGCGGAAAAAAAGCCAAGAAGAGAAGACAACACCAAAAAAGTCCTTTGTTTGTGGAAAAATACCGGACTCAGCCGCTTTCCATTTTATTGCCTAAAATTGTTAGTTTTTGTTTTAGTTTGGGTAACATAAGTACGGTGATTTATTTTTTATATTTTGTATTCTGGTAAATTCATCAAAAATTTAATGATTTTTCACGTACTTATCATACCAAAGCCCATGCCAAACTCCTAGTAAAGATTACATTCTTAGAACAGACATTTTTAATACCTAAGGCTAAGAAAGCAAATGAATAAAAAAGCTTTTAGAGTTCCCTTTATAGACCTTAAGTTACAGCACCAGCCGCTTCAAAGCCAACTGCAACAGGCTATGCACAACATACTAGAACAGGGTGACTTTGTGTTAGGGGAGGCAGTATCAAAGTTTGAAGCGGACTTTGCCAAGGCATCCGGTGTAGAATACGGTGTCGGTGTAGGATCAGGAACTGATGCTATTGTCCTGGGCTTGCAGGCGTGTAACATCAGTACTGGGGATGAAGTAATTGTACCAGCAAACACCTTTGTAGCAACATTGATTGGGGTCTTACGTACTGGAGCTAGGCCGGTTTTGGTAGATTGCGACTCCGAAACAGGTTTAATTGATTTAGAAGCAGCAGCAGCAGCAGTTACAACCCGTACCAAGGCAATTATTCCTGTCCATTTGTACGGACAGATGGTTTCACCCCAACAATTGCTAGACTTTGCTAATACCTACAATTTACTAATTTTTGAAGATGCTGCCCAGGCACATTTAGCTCAACGAGAAGGGTACTATGCTGGTTCGGTAGGAATAGCAGCAGCTTTTAGTTTCTATCCCAGTAAGAACTTAGGAGCATTGGGGGATGCGGGAATAGTTGTAACCAAGGATAGAAATATAGCAGAAAGAATTCGCCGCTTGCGAAACTACGGTGCCGAACAAAAGTATCTACATGTGGAATCAGGTACGAATAGTCGGTTGGATACCTTACAAGCGGCAGTATTGCAGCAGAAACTACCCTATTTACAGCAGTGGAACCGCGATCGCTCCCAAGCTGCTCAAATGTATGATCGGCATCTAAAGATACTGGCATCAGCAGGTATTGCTCCGTTGCAAAACCAAAGTGGCATGGGACATATCTATCATCTCTATGTAATCAAAATTGAGGATTACTGTAGCCAACGAAGGCCAGAAATTCAAGAAGAACTCACACTAGCAGGCATTCAAACCGGTATTCACTACCCAATTCCCTGTCATCTTCAGCCAGTATTTAGCAGCTTAGGGTACCAAAAAGGTGACTTTCCCCAAGCGGAAAAACTAGCAAGACAGATATTATCGTTGCCGATATATCCAGGTATCAGCCACAGTCAAATTCAAGAAGTAGTCGCAGCGATGGCTTCGTCCCTAGCTAAAATTCAAAATAGCCCAAGTTTGTATTCCCAATCTTTGGCTACTAACTTAAACTAGCTTTTTGTTGCTGATACATTTGTCTAAACAGCTTCTGCTGTTGGTTATGATTGACAATTGGTTGGGGATAACCGACGGTATGGAGTTCCAGTGGCGGAATTTCTCCAGTAACTAGATATTCTGTATCCATAGACCGCAATTCTGGTACCCACTGGCGGATATATTCCCCTTCTGAATCAAATTTCTGTGCTTGACTAGCAGGGTTAAAAATCCGTAGGGGTTGGGCATCCATTCCACTGGAAGCACTCCACTGCCAACCGCCATTATTAGCAGATAGGTCCCCATCAATTAACTTCTGCATGAAGTATTTCTCTCCCCACTGGGGGTTGATCAATAAGTCTTTAGTCAAGAAATTAGCGACAATCATTCGACACCGATTGTGCATCCAACCAGTTTGGTTGAGTTGCCGCATGGCTGCATCAATTATGGGATAACCGGTTCTGCCCTCACACCAAGCCTGATAGTGTTCTGCATTGTTTTGCCAAGGAAAATTTTTAAATAATTCCCGAAATGCACCATCAGCTAAAGCTGGAAAGTGGTACATCACATGTTGATAAAACTCCCGCCAGGCTAGTTCTTTCTGCCAGGTGATAATACTAGTTTCAGTTTCTTCACTGCGGCTATTGGCTAGTGCTTCAATGGTGCCTTGCCAAACTGTCCGAATCCCAATGACACCAAATTTCAAAGCTGGACTTAATTGGGATGTGCCAGTAATTCCTGGAAAATTGCGTTTTTCTCCGTACTCATAGATGGAGTCACGAATAAAAGCTACTAACCGAGCTTGTGCTGCTGCTTCCCCTGGGGGAATAATCAATTCTCCCTCCCAAGTAAATCCTAGGTCTTTGGTGGAGGGTAGGTTAATTGCCCCTATTTGCTGAGCAATTTCTTGTTCTTCCACCATCAAACCTTGGACATTGTCCAGTTTTGGGGCTGGTTCGGCTATGGGTTTAGTACTCCAGTTCTTCCAGAAGGGAGTGTAAACTGTGTAAGGACTCTTATTACCCGTGCGAATTGCCTCTGGGGAGTGAAGTAGCTGATCCCAGTTTTGGTCCAGAAACTGGATACCCTTTTCCTTCAGGGCATAGCTGATAGTGCGATCGCGTGTCTGAGAATATGGCTCTACATCCCAATTCCAGTACACTGCCCTAGCCTTGAGTCCCTCTGCTAGAGCGGGGATAGCTACCACAGGAGGTGCATGCAGAATTAATAATTGGCTACCAGCCTGCATATATTGCTCTTGTAGTAGTTGCAAGCAACCTAACATATATCTCACCCTGGCAGGGGCAATGTCATCCCGTTGCAAGATTTCAGGATCAAGACAAAATACACCTACTACTTTTGGACTTAGCTGCCGTGCTAGGGCTAGTCCTGTGTTGTCAGAAATGCGTAAGTCGCGACGGTGCCAAAATAGGATTAAGTCAGACATTCCCTGTTCATGTTAGTTCACCCGTACTAGTTTAAACTTTAACGGTAGTAATGAGCATCATTCTATCGCCCAATTCATCTTCTGGGGGCAGGGTGATGTACTTCTATAAACCCCAGTATACCCATCGGAAATAGTGGCTTACTGACTTAGATTTGAAGTATACTTTGCTTAAAAGATAATTAACCTAGTATGGCAATTTTATTACTTGAGGACAGCACCATTGAGGCTAACTTGGGTGAGATAGTTAACCACCTCAACACCCTGGGCTTACACCTGAAAAATTACGATCCTGGGACATCCCTCCTATTCCCAGACTTGCTACAGCAAGACCTGATTCAGGATGCCCAGAAGAACTATATTTTAGAACTGCATAACAGTGTCTTTGAATTTCTCCGACAAGAAATCGGCTACCTTTGGAGTGACTTACAGAATGTGCATCCAGGGGCACCTAATCTCCCGAACCTGATCGCCACCTATGGCCAGTACCACACCCACACTGCTGCTGAACCGGTGTATGTCCTAGCAGGGGAGATGATTTATGGCTTTGTGGAACCAGATGGTAGTCAGATACAGCTTTTACTCCAAGCACAGGACTATCTCTATATCCCTGCGGGGACAGAGCATTGGTGTAGTCCTGGAGCATCTTTACATTTCAAGGCGGTGCGCTATTTCACAAATGTTGAGGGTTGGGTACCTCATTACACAGGAACTCAGATAGCTTGGGAATTTTAGATAAGGAGAAGGAGATACCTGCAGGGGATTGTAGATTTTAGATTAGGGAAGGACAAATCTATCTCTCCCCTGCCCCCAAGCTAAAACCGTTTTTCAAACTCAAATTCAGCACGGGAATCATCCGTTAAATTTGTGGAAGCCCGGAATCTCAGTCCGGACCGAATCCGATAATTAATACCCCATTCAAAGGGATCATTTGCTGTCAAAATTTTAATAGTGGAAAAAGAAATCCGAGGGGAAACATCAACTCCAGCCTCTAAAGCTAATTGTAAACTAGAAGTATAATTAGTCTTATTCGCATCAGGTTTGTCAGAAATAATTGTAGGAAACACCCGCAGTTCGGTCAGTCCCAAATCATTGCCAATCTGGCTAAAGGCTCCTTGAAAGTTGTTAAATACAGCTGAGCCTGCAATGTTAATTATCCCCAAGGTACCATCACCACGTCCCTCGGTGTCTACAAATCCACCCCCCAAAAGAGTAACTATTTCTGTTTCATCTCTTGGTGGGTTACTTCTTAATTCCAGATTCTCATCGATTTGGCTGGCTAGTCCTGTGACATTAGCTTCAACACGGATACTTTCTAAACTCCCCAGTGACGTAGTTGGCAGACTGAGATTATCATTTTGCACTGCATCCAGCACCTTAGCAAATAAGTGAACATCTAAGTAGGGATCACGGGGGGGATTAGTTTTAAACGTGACAGTCTGTTTACGCTTTGGTGTTAAGTTAAATTTAGTTGTAAATAAATTGATACTGCCCCCTATCAGTTGAATTTCACCTTCAGGTACAGGGTCGCTCAATGAACCATTCACACTCAGGTCGCCGATAGCTAAGAAATTGATAGCAGGCGGTAGGGCAACTGTTACCTGTTTGCCTAGCTTGAGTTTCAAATTCTTCAGAGCTGTAATTCTGTTCTCAGCATCGGCATGATCCTGCTCCTTACCTGTTAGTGTTGGTATGCTGGGACCACTGGAGACCTCAGGTTGAGGTATTAACACCTGACCCTTGGATAACTCAATACTGCCACCGATTACGGGATTGAAGGCAGAGCCAGTAATCTGCAAGTTCCCACTGGCTCCCCCTTGGTATAACCCTTTGAGCTTCAAGACTAACTGATTCAAGGTAACGGTGAGGGGGTCCTTGATCTTGGTCTCTTCAGAGTTGTTGAAGATGGGAATTTCCCCTGCTACCTCTACCTGACCTTTACTGAAGTGGCCTTGGAGCTTTTCCACTACAACACGGTCATAATTAAAGTCGGCATTGCCTGTTACGTCGGTTAGCTTTCCAGGCAAAGCTTGGGCAGTAAAGGTGGCGTTGTTGATGGCAGCAATTCCCTTAACTGATGGCTGTTTCATGCTCCCGCGCACCGAGATGTTTACTTCTCCCTGGCCGTCCTCGAAGGCGATTTGGTCGGTGAGCAGGTTTAACAGTGCTAAGCCTTGATTTTTGACGTTTACATCTAGACTGATTTGATTATTATCTGGTTTGACGGAGGCAAAGGGCAGTTTATAGGGGATATTGCCCACAATATTCACTGGTTCTGGTCCTTCTACTAAGACCTTACTGCTAAAGACTAGACGTGCATTGGCATAGCTAAAACTGGCTATGGCTGATTTTAATGGCTTCTTATTTAGGGTGCCGTCTGTGATTTGTAGTTCCCCTTGGGCTTCGGGGTTGGCTACACTACCTGCTAAAGCAGCTGTGGCGTTAAGATTACCTGTAATCGCCACTGGCAGTTTGACAAAGTTATCTAGTACCCGCACCGGGAAATTATTAACTCGCAATTGACCAAATTCTTCTTGTCCGCCTATGTCGCCAGTAAAGGCAATGAGCCGATGCGGAGATTCTATCCGTAAAGGTTGCAATTGCAGAACGCCTTTGGTGTAGCTTCCTTGGGCAATGATTTGGTCAGCGTGGTAAAATCGGCTGGGTTCTGTTTTTCTACCCCAAGTAAAGTCTTGGCCATTTAATTTAAATTCCACCGCCAGTCCGTTGGCTGTAGCGGTATCAAGGGAGACTTCGCCGTTGAAAATGCCGTTTAAGTCCGCTAAATTAGGAATAGGATTAGATTGTATTCGTTCTTCCCTCTGTGCTTTCAGCAGGGCATCAATTTCATAGAAACGGCGGAGTTGGGTGAGTAGGGATTGATGGGGTAATCCTTGGGGCTGGGTGATTAGATTCGCAGCTGTGCCATAGGTGGGTATGGCTAGACCCCTTTGCAGGTCCTGGATTTGAAAGATCTGTGCTGCTGTGAGGACATCTTGAATGTTGCCTTGGGCAATATTGACTGTGGCTTGGAGTCGAGGTCCTGTGGTGATTTGGCTGACGGTAGCTCCGAACGTATAGTGGCTATTACCTTTAATAAATTCACTGTTGCTTAGGGTTGCTTGATTATCGGCATAGCGAAACTGAGTGCTGAAATGATTGCCTGCAATTCGGCCGATTTGGGGTTTGGTAATGGCTAGGTTGCCTTGGGCAGCATAGGTTTTCTGGTTAACTTGCAGATCTGCTGTCAGAACCCCAGCTAGTCCCCCATTCCCTAAAGGTGTTTTGGGTAGATGAAAATCTAAAGACTGGAGGGGGAAGTTTGCCACCTTAATTGCCCAGTTCTCACCCCTAGCTTGGCCTGTGGCTAGTGCTTGCTGCCACTGCAGGAGGAAGGATTGGGGGTGGTTTTGGGCATCTAGGTTTAAGGCTAGGTGGTCATGTTGCCCTGCTAAGTCTATATTTGATCCACTGCCTGGGACAAGGGCAATATTCCCAGTTAATATGGGTTCAAATGCTAAGCCTCTAATTACTAGGTCGCGCAATCCAAGTCTACCTGTGATCTTTGGCAGGGGGAGATTACCTGCAACAAGACCAGTGAAATCAACTTTTCCCGCTATGCCCAGAGTACTAGGGAGTTTGATGGGGAGTTGTTCCAGGTTATAATTTTGGGCTTGGACACGGAGATTGAGTTGGGTAATTTTCGGAATGCCCACTGTTTGGGCGTTGGCAAGGATGTAGCCACTGGCTTGTAAATTGGGACTGGTGACTTGTTCTAGGGTCAGCTTTTGCCCGTTCCAAGCGATCGCTGCTTTCAGGTTGCCTGGAGATAGTTGGACGTTCCCTGCCGCTTGGATATCAGCTAACTTCTTGGCCTCCACTGACCCTGCCACTTGCAGTTTACCGCCTAATTGACCCTGTAACTGCTGGTTAAAGTGGTTTAAGGGAATATCTGATGTGGCAACCACGGTCTGGAAGTGACCGGCAGCGACTTGGATATGGGAGGCGGTAATTGTACCTTCTGGAAGTTTTAGCTGTCCTTGGCCCCTAGCTTGGATGGAGCGCAGATTTAGGGCGTCCACTGGTCCGGCTACTTCTAACTGCCCCGTCAAGTTACCCCGCAGTTGGCTGGGGACTGCTGCCAACTGTTGCAAGGGGATATGGTCGGCTTGAATCTGGGCCTGATAGCGACCAGATCCTAGTTGGATGTTGCTGGCTGTGACTCGACCTCCCTCTAAGTTGAGGTGTCCCTGTCCACTGCCACGTAAGGTTTTCAGGCTGAGATTATGGAGGTTGCCGGCAATTTGGAAGCTCCCTGCCAGTGGGTTTCTGAGGATTGGGGGTGATTGGTGGAGTACTTGCCCCAGATGGACACCATTGGCTATGAGTAGGGCAGAAAAGTTTTGGTTTCGGAGTTGGACGTTGCTGATATCCACTCTCCCCCCAGCTACTGCCACTGCGGCCCCTACGGTACGAAGGGTGACAACCTGAAATGGGGCTGTATCCCCAGACAGGAACAACTGACCGTTGAATTGTGCCCCTCCTAGGGAGACACTTTGCAGTTGGTTTTTCGGTACTAGGGGAGTTAAGGGTACACCCACAGCTTGGGCTATCGCTTGCCAGTGTTGATGGGTGTAATTACCCGCAATCCGCACTACACCCTCGCCAACGTTCACAATTACATTGCGGAAGGAGATACTGTAATCTGGGGCAATGGCAAGCTCCCCAGTGGCAGGGTAGGCTGCTCCAGGGGCCTGCCATTGGACGAGGGTTTGTACACGGTTGGCTGGACCACTGAGGTGGGTAGTGGCAGAGACAGAGCCGATGGGGAGTAGGGGTTGGAAGTGGTAGAGTTGGGCAATTGGTTCTCCAGGTAGGTGTTTAGCTGTGAAGTTAAAGTCTAGTTGGGGTATGTGACCCAGGTGGATAGTCCCTCCACCTATAACTTCACCTCCTACCTGCGGCCTAGCTTGGATATCCTGTAACTTAATTAGGGCGTTACCAGTGCTAAACTCAAACTTGCTGCTGGCACTTTCAATAGCGATCTTGTCAATCCGGGCATTTTTCAAGGTAGTGACGGTACCGAAGAGAACTGGTTTGGCTAGAGTACCAGCAATGTGGATGTCTGCGTTGGCTTTCCCGGTGACAGGTACGGGCAATTTCACCTTCAGGGTTTTTTGGGCGAGGGGAATACTTACCTGTTTCACCTGGGCTGCCAATTTAAACCCTGCTAATCGGTCAATTATACCTGTGGCTACTACAGGAATTTGCCCGTAATTGGTAGTTATTTTATCCACCTGGAGTGCCAATCCGTGGAAGTGGATGTTGCCTTGGGTATTACTGAGGAGTTGGGGGACGCGGGGTATTTGCACTGTTACCCGTTGGAGTGAAGCGTCTCCATCAATTAAAGACTGTTGTCGCGGAATTAGTTGAACCTGCAAGTCCCCATCCACCCGCCCCTTGGGTAAAGTCAGTGGCAACTTAATCAGTCGGGTAACATCTGCAGCTAGTAAGCCTTGGGTTTGTATGTGGAGGTTGCCGTCTAAGGCTTGACTTGTGCGGATGCCCCCCTGAATGGCGAGATTTCCTCCGGTCTTAGGGTTGGTGGTGATATCCAGCCTAATCAATTTATTGTTATTCAGGAGTTGGGCAGAACCATTGAATTGGGCAAAAGCAACCTGGGATTTCTGCCCTGTTTGGGGTTGGAGTAAGACTTTGCCATTGCGGAACCGGAGGATATCCAAGTCAGTCTTGATCAAGATGCTTTTAGCTGGGGGAGCAATGGTGGTTCTGAGCCAACGTCCTTTGCTATCTTCTTCCAGGTAAATATCTGGGTTGACTAGGGTGACATCTAGTTTGATCTCTCGTTGTAGAATTAGTTGCCAGGGGTCAAAATTTGCTTCCACTGCCTTAATCATCACCCGATCTGGATCTGTGGGTGTTGGAGGAATAGCTGTGGCAGCAAATCGCACACCCGTAAGGGAAAATCCCGTAACTTTTCCTAGTTTTACCGGGCGCCTCAGTCTGGTGGTCAAATTTTGGGCAGCGAGGGGGGCTAAATCTTGGTGAACAAAAGTCCACAACTGCCAAATAGCAATGATAGTTGCAATGAGCAAAAGTCCACCTAAAGCCAGCCCGCCACGACTCAGAATTATTAACCACAGACGACGGGAGCTGGGGGAGGGCAGATGGGGATGTTGGGAGGAGTTAGTCATGGGACTTTGGAACTTCCGGGAGTGGCTTGTTCTGGCGGTCTATTCTACTATGCCACTTCACAGAATACAAACCAATGGTAAGTTTTGGTCAGGGGTGATGTGAGAAAATTGGGTAAAGACCGAATAAATTTACAAGTATCTAGACTGGATAAGGGATTCAAGCCCAGATTTTGTGTAGTTAATTCTGTTTAAATACTTAAATAATAAATGTTATATTTTTACGATTCATTGAGCGATCGCTGAATAGGGAACAGGGAACTTGATTAATTTGGCTCGGATGTACCTCATACTCACTGGACAATTCGTTGATAGTCTTGATCGCTTCTATCGCTACTTTGGCTTTGAAATCAGCACTGTGATGTTTGCGCTGCATCTTCCTTAGAAAAAGTCCTTTAGCATACATTTTACTACCCCAGCCACTGAGAAGCGGCTACAAGAGAATAAGGGTTTTGGGGTTTGCCTTCGCTTTTAGCGGGCGTTATCTCTACGAGACGCAACGCGAATGCCATGCAGAAACTGCTGCTACGCCAACGCCTCCCTGAGTTGCTCTTGAGGCTCAAGCTGACCCTTTTCAAACACCCTCTTATTCTCTCCGTTATCTTACTGGATCTACTGGCAGCGACTCTATCTTATTCTTCTGTCCAGTTTTCTGGGTACATCATACCCTCTCTTATTCTCCCTACCTTGTATATTAGATAGAGGGGAAAGTGAATAATTACGATCAGCTACAGATTTAAAAATTGGTTCAAATTCCAAAAACGCACTTCCTGATGGCTTTTTAACCAATTTTATGTAAATATTGGATAATTTCTGGTTGTACTTTCTTGTCTCCAAATCTTTCCATACTAATACCACTATCTATTTTTCGATAATAAAGTCTGAATTGACGTCCAATACGATATTCATAGAATTTATTAGTTTCTTTAATTGCCTTAGTGGGTAGGTTAGTAGAATTATCAGCAATACGCTTTAGATACGTTTGGAGAAGATAAAAGCCTAATCGATTTGATTTAAATAAATCTTCAACATCCTTCCAGAATGCATCTGTGCATCTAAAAGGTTGTAAAAAAGGACGGATAGACTCAATGCTGCCAGGAGATATATTTAGATCTCTTTCTGCTCTCTCATAAGCTTCTCCAATTTCCTTTTCATTACCTTTTGAACTTTCTAAATCTTGGAGTAATTTTTCATGAATAGCTCTTAAAATTTCGTACTGTTCATTTATGGCTTTATTTTCTTCTTGGAGTTTGCTAAGTGATTCTATCAACCCTAAATCTTCAAGTACTGCATAAGCTTTCTCCCAGTCTTGTTGCTGTTCATAAATATCACGCCGTTCTAAAGCTGCTTCGATAGTCGCCCAAAACTGAGCTTGGGAAACAGGTTTTATTAAATGACCTATACAACCATGTTTTGCATATTGTCTAGCTAAATCTGGATTAGGATATGCGGTGATGACAATAAATCTATGCTGCCAATAATCTGTTTCCGAAATTCCTTGTGTATCCTGGATCACATCTAGTCCGTATTCATCACCAAGATCATGATCTAAAAGAATTAAATCAAAAGGTTCCTGTTCATTTTGACTAATTTTAACTGCGTCTAAAGCTTCTTGTACATCTTCTGCTTCTTGGCATAAATGATGTCCTGATTCTAAGTATTGTCGCCATTGACTGCGAATATATGCTTCATCTTCAACAATCAAAAATTTAGCCATTTTTATTCTCCTGATATTTCAAATAAAAAAGAAACAGTTGCTCCACCATCGGTGTTATTACTTTTCTTAACCTTGCCATGATGAAATTTTAAATAGGCACTAACAATTAAACTACCATTCCCTCTGAACTCACCGGCACTTTGGTTTAATCTCTCTTGAGATTCATATAGCTTTGGTAGGATATCTGATGATATACCTGGTCCATTATCAACTATTGCGATAATTGCTAGATTATTTTCTGAATAGCACTTAATACTAATTTTTGGATTGAAGTCTACCATTTCAATTTTTCTAGAGTATTGCTTTAAAGCAGAACTAGAATTATAAAGTGTATTGCGAATGATACTCCGAAATCGCCAAGGGTTGCATTTTATGGCTAAGGGACTTTCTATTGACTCAAATTCTACTTGTATTCGTCTTGTAATTGTTGATGGTAGATTATCTTTTAATTTCTGTAATTCCTCTTGAACTAACATAGTTTGTTCCTCTAAATCAGTAACCTCTCTTAGTTCTTGGACTACTAGATTAATTGTGTTAAAAGATTCATATACCTCCATTAATAAATTTAGTAGATGTGGATCTAAAAAATTATTATCTTGCTCATTTAAACCTAAAAAATTATTAAAATCATCTATTTTGGAGAGTAAAGGAGCTTTTTGGATATCATGTATAATATTATTTGTATCTGTTTTTAGTCTAGAAATTATACCTTTAATTGTACTGTCAAGCTTTTGAAGATTGTTAGATATCTTAGAAGAAAATTCACTTTCTATCACATGAGAGAAAGTTTTATTAAGTGTATTTATTCTATCTAATTCTACCTTAGCTTTTAAAAGCTCAAATTTTCGTTGATTATATACAAGTAACAGCCATACTAAAAAACCCAGAACTAGAAAGAAAATTGTTGTTTGAAGATAACTAGTAGCTCTTAATCCCTGTTTAAATGGACTTGTTATGAATTCTCTGTACTCATCTAGAAAGGTGGGTTGTTCTCCATGAATATAATAAACTCGTCCAATAATGCGCCCTGGATTATTTTTTCCTGTTTTTTTTATTTTATCTATAGAAGGTGATGGATATTTAGATTCAGTCAGTAGAGGAGGTGGATCTTTGAGGAAATCGTAATGGTTGTTTGCTAATAGATTAGTCTGTGGTTTTTTCTTCCTAAATGTACTACCAGAATAGTAGAGTATTTTTTGGTTAGGACAATACTGTGTATCAACATTACAATCAGTTACTACAATTCCAAAAAGACCATAATTACTATGAATTGTTTGTCTTAATTCCTCATCTGATTTTTGGATTAATAGACTTGATAATTTTGGTGGAAGTGTATGAGATAGAATATTAAAATCTACTGTTTGAACTGCAAAAATAGTGTGCCAGTAGGCATAATAAGTGGGAAAACAACCCAGAATAGAGAAAGCATACGCACTTAGTTCAGTAAGTGAAAACTGCAGTATACGCGATTTCGTGAAAATTTTATACATTATAAACCACAAAAATTCCTGAATCGCTGTGAATAGCTGGTTGATATCCAACTGTGAATACGTTCCCAACCGCCGTGCTGAGTAATTTATACATCAATTCATACACCCATAGCAACAGTTTTGAAGGCAGAATATTGTGCTTAAAATATGAAGAAATATTTCGCCAAGTAACCGAACAAAAATATTTACAAACTAATATCTAGTCTTATCTAGACTAGATAAAGGATTCCAGTTTATTTGAATTAGCAATTGGTTGTAGAGTGCGAAATGTGGGATATTTTAACAACTACCATGGACTCGGTTTAAATTTATGATCATTAACAATTTCTACGGTTTCACCGGATTGACGAATCACAAATAAACCTTTTTTATATGCATAACAATCTACCCCTTCATCAATTTCAATTCCGGCAACAGCACCATATATTTGATAATTTTTATAGGCGGGAAAAGCTTGTTTCAATTTAGATAAATCATCCAGAAATTCATCGACATACGCTTTAGTGAGATGGGATTTAACTTCGATCGCCACTGCCTCAGTATCATCGACCACAAAGATATCAATTTCCATTGCTATCTCACCCCGATGCACCTTCATTCTTTTATGGGTTTCTTTGACATCAATACCCCGCTCTTGAAACAATTGAACCGCCGCAGGTTCCACTAAATTTTCTACAAACAGTCCCCACCGACTAGAGAGGTTATTCACTGCGGCATTAGTTGACGCCACCAATTTTTCCAGTTCAGCAGTCCGGCGATCTGCTTCGGCCGCACGGCGATCTGCCTCGGCTTTTGATTCAGCAGCACGGCGATCTGCTTCAGCAGCACGACGATCTGCCTCGGCAGCACGGCGATCTGCTTCAGCTTTTGATTCAGCTAGACGGCGATCAAATTCAGCAGCCCGACGTTCCGTTTCTTCCTGCGCTCTTTGGAATATTTGGTAAATATCTTCTAGGGTGATGGGGTTACTCATAACAATTCGATTTTAGTTCTGGCTTCTTATATTTTATCATTACTTCCTTTCTGGGGGAAAACACCCTATTCCACCGCCTTTCTCAGGAGTAAGGGAAATACACTCGAAATAATGCCTTGAATTACCAGCATTACAAAGAAAGGCAGCTATGCAATTTGGAATTGATGACATCAGCGGTAGTATATAAAGTCATGAGTGCTTCTGCAGGGAGACCCCCATCAAACCAAATTCCGCAACTGGGGGAGTATCGCCCTAAGTGCCCTACCCCGATGACTAACCGATCGCTTCAATTCCGGTGACATCTGGGCAAAAGTCAACTGTTTCTCTGGCACATAAAAAATCGGATCATAACCAAAACCACCCTCACCACGAACAGCAGTCAGGATCTCCCCATCACAAATCCCCGTCTCCTGCAAGACAACTACCCCATCAGGGGCAGCAACTGCTACAACACAGACAAACTGAGCCTTGCGGTTAACTTCATCACCTAACTCCCTCAGCAGTCTGGCAATCCGTTCTGCATCCGTTTGTCCATAACGGGCTGAGTACACCCCCGGTGCCCCATTGAGGGCATCCACCGCTAAACCAGAATCGTCAGCCACTGCCCAATTCCCCGTCGCTTGGGCAACCTGGGAAGCCTTCAGATAAGCATTAGCTGCAAAGGTATCACCTGTCTCCTCCACTTCCAAGTCTTCCGGTTTGAGTGTTAATTCCCAACCTGAATCAGCTAGGTAAGTTTGCATCTCCCGCAACTTCCCTGGGTTGCCTGTAGCTACCACCAGTACTGTCATACCTTCTCCCTCAAATTCCATGACTTTTACCAATTACCCAATGCCGACGGAAAAACCGCGCCAAGGACGACTCCTCTAAGGATAAATAAATTGGTCGTCCGTGGGGACAGGTGCGGGGGTTGCGTGTCCTCTGCCAATCATCTAGTAAATTCTGCATTTCCAGCAAATTCAGCGGGGTGCCATTGCGAATTGCACTCCGACAAGCGACGGCAACTTGAGCTGTTTGTAAATCACCTCCCCAACTCAACTCTAAAATTGCCTCTGCACAATCCTCCCGCTGTTTCAACATCGCCGGCAAATTCCGCACTGCCCACAGTTGCTCCCCAAAGGGTTCAATATCTAAGCCGATGCGTTGCAGTTGGCAAACTTGGGCAGGGGACAACTGCTCCAGAATCATTGGCAGTTCAATGGGGACCAGTT
>Ga0209208_10003473_pt1 | contig 22530 bp, 16 predicted proteins | sample S1TSphfallax_3_FD_187694 | JGI IMG/M metagenome (GOLD analysis project Ga0209208, IMG submission 187694) | Host-associated microbial communities from peat moss isolated from Minnesota, USA - S1T2_Fd - Sphagnum fallax MG (SPAdes) (version 2) | ecosystem: Host-associated > Plants > Peat moss >...
ATTACTGCAACTATTGCGGGAGCTCTCTCTCTCTCTCTCTCTCTCTCTCTCTCTCCCACACACACACACACAGCTAGCAAATCTAAAAGTTTGAGAATACTATTGTATACACAAATTATGCGGCAGTCGAAGATTAGGTATGTACACAATAATCTGATGAAAATCTTCAGATAATTTCATGTTTTCCGGGGGATTTGAAACAGAGCTAGTCCAGTCATGCAGCGGCTCGGGTAACTGCCCCCGATATTCATGCTGGCCTTTACTTGGGGAGAGTTTCCAGTGTGTGGATGTGACAAAGAACAAATACTGCACGTCTCAGTCAGGCAATGGCAGTTGTACACAACTGCGAGCAGACTATAGCAAAAGCTACATAAGGTACTACCTAAAAGAAGAATTTCTCAAGTTGAGTAGCTCTAGGTAGAAAACATTCAAGCTAGGTTTCTAGAGAATCCACACATCCTGCTGCTTATTCCAACTAGATTTGAATCCACAACTGCAGCTTTAGATAAGATACAGGACCAGATCCTGAGTGCTTGGACCATGTGGATAGTAAGCCATAAATCTATATTGAGTTGATCTGCATTGACATAGTTGGAATTATTATTATTAATGATCTAGTGCAGTTTCAGCTGATCATCTAACAATAGCTGCTTGCTGCTGATGAGTGGAAACTGTCTTGTTGTTCTTGTTGTTGTAATTTCAGGCTTCCTCCATTTGCAGCCATGGAGTTATCGAGTTTCACAGTGGAGATAAGCAACAGTATTTGCAGTCAAAGGCAGCTGGATCCTACATTCCGAAACATCTCTGCACCCACAAGTTTCATTCTTATGTATTTTGGAGCTGTTGATGGATCTTTTCGCCGATTCCCTGGCAGGGTAAGCATTATTAAACCAATTACCCTGAGCTGTACATGTACTGCATTCTATCAAATACCTTATCTAGCTAAATAGACCAAACCCTGTGAAGCAATTAAGAACTTGGTAGTATAAATATTTCTCCAGACTGGTTCAGAATCAGTTTTCTGCAAATTCTCCAGCGCTGGCATATTCAAACTTGAGCAAGTTTCTGTAATTTTCTCCACTAAGTTCATGGCAGATGTAAATTTTCCTAGGTCCCTATAGTCATGCAAAAGAAGATCTGTAGTTATGAAGATGTGATCAATGACTTGTACAACAAAGATGATCTTCTTGAAAAATCATTATGTTGAACATTAAGTAAATTAAAATTAATTGACCATGTTTTGCAGGAAGAAAACACTAATGACTGCCAAAACTATGACCCACGAATTCGGCCTTGGTAAATTTATCCCTCTCTAGCTAAGATCCTAAACTTTTAGATATTCATGTGAAGCTATAAGATGGTCACAAACTGTTCAAATGGAAAATTGGAAACTGAAGTATTAGTTTAGTTCAGAGATCTTCAACAGAGTGTATAATTTAAGTCCCTGCAGAAGATGCACAATATTTAAATCCTATTTAAAAAGCAAGTTTCTTTTAAATCTCTGAGTATAATCAGATATGTAGACATCATGATTCATGAAGCTTGAAATGGGAGAATTTTGTGCTACTAGAAAGCCTATTGAAATCAGTTGAAATTGTTGATTCAATTTGACCAATTGATTAATGATCTTGCTTGGTTGACATGTAATATATATATATATATATATCTAGGTATAGAGCAGGCATATCTGTGACAAAGGTTTTAGTTGTGCTTATTGATGATGGGCCTTCTAATGACCAATACACTATCTGCTGCCTATCAATCGCCAATCACTTATCTGGCTGGGGCTCAGATCATTATGCAACAACTGCTCCAAACTGTCTCTGGCCAAGACTATGTCAACATCATTATGTTCAACAGTGGTGGAAGTTCCGAACTGTCTGCCAGTGGTCTTGTAAGTAAACAAAAATTGTTTCCTACTAGTTCTCATTCATCTAGAGCTAGAGCTCTTCTACATATCCTGATTTGAAGAACATGTTTTGCTGGCTACATTTTCAGTATGCTGTCAAAGTTCCATAAGTGGAGCTCTTCCTGGTTTGTGACTTGGTTTTCAGACCACAAAAGAAAAAACTTTAAATGCCTTATGTCACCATAAGCCTAAAATTACTGGGTTCATCATTAAAGACTAGTGTAGAATTGCAAGATTACTCAATTCAGAGCTATATGGTATCTAAGGGTGTCTAATAAATTTTGTGCTCGAGTAGGTGCTTGTCAAAGGCAATGTTACCTCAGACCCGAATGATCACCCTGAGCTGGATCCATTGGAGACTGCATTACTCAATCAAAATGGGTCCAATCAACAAGGCCCTTCAAACTTGACAGCTGCAATTGAGTCTGCATTCTCAAACTTTAAAGCCGCAAGTCCTAATGCTTCGAAGGTAACACATGTAATTGATTATCTACTCTAGCTTGACACTCACAGACAATTAGACTTGGAATATACAATTAGGTGTTTTCAGCAAAAGAAGGATCTAAGTAGTGTGTTTTGGAATTTTCATGCTTAAAATTAGGTTTATATGAAATTATGTCGACATGAATCTAGTTCATTTTATGTTACAAGGATCATAAGCAGTCTCCTTTACCATGTTTTCACCCACTAATAAGGTGCAGCACCTGGTTTAGACTTTTGGGTTTATCCTCAGTTTCCTTTCATTGATCCAATTAATTGATTGCTCTGAACCACCAGGTTATTGTGGTGTTGATGGATACGTGGTTTGTCTACTCTGAAAATGTCACACTACCAGAGACTCAGCTACAAACTGCTGGAGTTAAGGTGCTGATTTACAAGCTTCCCCAAGCCAATGATAACAATGTATATCTGTCCAACAGCCCACTTCTGGGCAGCTTATGTCGCATTGGTGGGACATTTGAGGTGATTGAACAAGATTTGAACAATCCTTTATATGCAATTAAATCCTACTTCTTCTACCTGGCTTCCACACATATGGTTGCTCTTGCTGTTGCTGGCAAACCTTTATGGACCAATCTCTATTTGGACTTTGATGAAATCAGCACATACATCACATCTGTCACTTTTCCAGGCAAGATCCTGCAGCTCTGAAACCCATATTAAGCTTTAAATCATTCTGAATTCTGCATAAATCCAGCTCTTGCTAATTAAGACTTGAGTATGGACATGACCAAACTGTTGTTCACAGAAGAATTTTGAGTTTTCTTGTTCCAGGGGTTGGGAACATCTCTTTCAGTCTAGCTAAAACAAAAATGTGTAACATATTGTTGGGTTGTGGTCTTGAACCTTGAAAATTGCGGCTTTTGGAGCCGATGGACAGTTGCTGGGAGTAGCAGGTATAGATGTGTACATTGATGAACTTGGCAACTTGACAGATCTGGTGAAATATGCTTTACCAAACCAAACAAATGAGGGTAGTACTTACCCTACCATTGCTACTTTAAATCAACTGAATTGTAGTGTTGCGGTGAGTAATTCTTCAACCACAACTTGAGCTTCAATCCTTGACTCTGTTAAGGGTTCAGGGGTTCAGGGGTTCAGGGTTTCTGTCCTTGCAAATTTGGTGTTACTTGGTGAAGTTTCATTGTAGAGAAGCAAGCAACAGAAATGCTACCTGGATCTGGCTTTTTGATTCAAGATAGCAGCAGATCTGTAACAGATCCTCAGAGACAATGGTGGCTTAGGGTATTGTGGGCAATGTATATTATGGATTTGGCCCGATCTGATTCACTGTTGTTGATGTACTCAATGTTTTCCACAGAATGCAACTTCACCTGTTTCTGCTGCTCAGTGGTGTGGATCAACTGCATTGCCTGCAAATGGAGGGCTATGTGAACAAACTGATTTGACAAGCAGCTTTGAAAGCATTGTGTGTTCTTGCAGCACATGCAGCAAACTGGTGTCTACATCAAAACATCATGTTGAAATTGTGGGGTTGTCAATAGGAGCAGGAGTTGCAGTACTGTTCATCCTAGCTATTGTTACAATCATCTGCTGCTCACGACACAATTATTATAGTTCCTGTTGGTCTCCACCAAATGAAGATACAGTTATCCCACCAATTGATTCTCCCAATCAAAATCAGTCTCCTCCAATAAAAGTTCCAAGTGATGAATCTGTTCTGCCATCAAGTATGCAACCATTCAGGTGATTGAATCACTAGACCTGTGCAAAAGGATTCACACGATCAGCTTGGGGACTTGATTAGGTCTGCAGCAAAAATGATCAATTGAATAGAACTACAATTTTTCTCTTTTTGTGTTGTTCATCATATCATCCCATTCTTTTATCATAGATATTCAAAAACCTTTGATGAATTCAGTACTAGGTGGGGTGCAATTGTGATAGATAAGTCGCTATCATACATGTTACTGTTGACGGTCCAAGCTGAACAGGAAGTGAGACACTGTGAGCCACTGTTGTTCATACTGCAAGTGTACGCTATGTATTTCTCGTTTCTTCCAGTTTTAGTTTTGTACTTTTTGTGTTGTTTGTTCTTTCTTCTCAGTTCTGTAAGTCCTTATTTGGAAGTGTTTCTTTGACTTGAAGAACAAAAAAGCTTTAATAACCTTGTTCAGGCTAAGTTCTTAATTGTGAGTTTTGGGGATTTCTCCATTCTCATGGGAGTTAATATAGTATTCAAACATCAGGTACTCCAGCTATAGAGAAACATGTTTAACCACTTTCATGAGTTCATCATGTACACAGACAATATTTTGTAACTTCAATAGACAACCCATTCTAGACCAACAACTCCAGCTTAGTGAGATGAGCCTGTATTTATACACAAATTCATGTAGACATCCACTTGCTCCCCCCACACTTTAGGTGTTATTTTGCTTGGTAATAATGGGTAGTGGCCCATGGATGTCCTGGCTGTTAATTCAACTTATTGCAATAAAAAAACAGTGCATAGTTTTGGATCAGGGTTTTGTTTTTCAATTTTGTCAAGTACTTTAGCTGGACTGGTGATCATCCTCAAGAGAAATGAGTGAAATTTGAGCATAGTTCTGACAACCTTTAGGAACTCAATGGCTTTTCTTTTTTTTAAAGGCAACTTACCACTTTTTTCTCTCAAAATGTGATGACTTTGGTGTTTTTTTCCCAAAAAAGTCCTTGTGTACAATTCACAATCTATTGTTTTTTGTTTAGGGTTTGCTCATGTCTCTTGTGGATGATTGCCAGTCCACCTTAGTACTTGAGCCTATTTCTGGCAACCGACAGGAACTCATTGTCTTTAAAAAAAAAAGGCAACTTCTAACTTTTTTTCCTGCAAAATGTGATGACTTTTGAGTTCTTTCTACAGAAAAGGTCCTTTTGTACAATTGACAATGGAATTATGTTTGTTGTCACAATGTGAACAAAATTCGCTCCAAAAGAAACACGGTTTTGGATATTTGTTTGGACCAAACTTTAGAGCAGCCTTACATACATAAGCTGTAAGCTAAATGACATCCTTTTGAAATCTAATCTAAAGTGCTTGTCAGGTCATTCCAGTGTTGGACTTGGTATTATATCATATATCTAGGTTGCATCATATATTCATATCAGATACCCAAGTTGTATCCTACATGTAAATACAACACGGATATTTATTATAGAATATTTATTTTTTGTAGTTATTTGTTATTGGAACCCAATTCAATGTGAACAGAATTTTAGGGTGCAATTTTAGTATATGCACAACATGTTTTTGGGCAGATGATCATCCCTCAGAACTAACTGCTCAAAAAGCATATCTTGATTATATGCTTGAATTATAATCAAAGCATATATTAAGCATTCCCTGTTCCTCTTAAAATTTGCTTGTGAATTTGCTTCTTCCAGTCAAGAGTTAGGCAATGGTATGTACATAATTTATTTTCTACAGCTGACTTCATTCTGGAAGCTTTTATATACCTTGGAGTGCTACTTTAGACTCTAGAACAATTTTCTTTAGCCTTTGTTACATCTGTTATGTCAAAGAGTGTGTTTCATTGCTAGTGTAGGGTGCTAAATTCACCCCCTTGACCACTCTCTCAACTTGATCTTCATGCTCTCCTCTCATTCACTTTTGACCTCTTCTTTGCATTTTTTGCATTCGTGTAAAATTCTCTCAAGGCAATTTTGTACTTTCCCTTCTTGTATTGCACACTAATAATAGGTAATGCTAATTGCTAACCCTTCCTCTTTCCCATTTTTAAGCCCCCTTGTTGTGGGCCTCCTCTGGTCTTCTTCCTCTCCATTGTCCTTCAGCAATTCTCTTGTACAACCATTTTGTTCTGGGACGAAAACTTCAATCTTTGCATTCTTTTTAAGCATCATGACTGTAAAAAGTGCTTAGTATCTTTTCCTTTGAGACTTTTTTTTCAATTTGAAAAAAGCCTTGGATCTGACCAAACTGTTCAAAGTGATCTCAGTGCAAACATGACCCCAACCAGTTCAAGGAAAACACCATCAAAATTTGAAGAGTAAAATTTGACAATCTATATCACAACAAATTACTAAGTTCAAATTTGAAACTGGTGTTGTGCATATAAATGGTTTAAGATTTAATACACTCCATGTAAGAGTATAATATCCATCAATATTCATGTAAAATGGAAAACTGTGTAATTTTTTTGTATGCTCTCTAATATAGTGTAACTGTAAAAATAAAATACATTTATATGATTTTACATAGCCATGTAAAATAATGTAAATGTAAAACAAATACAATTATATGGTTTTACACAACTATATGTAAGACAATGTAAAAACTGTGATTTCTACTTGGGGAGGGGCGCGGGTGTTTCCTAATGTTTTTGTGATAGGCCAACTAAAGGCCCATTACCCCCAAAAAAAAGTTATCAAAACATTTGTGCTTTGGTATGGACTGCAACTAATTAAATTAATTAATACGAATCACAATAAATACAATAAATACCTAAACTCTTGTAAAAGCTATAATAAATAATACTAAATAATAAAAGTCATCATTGAATGTTACCAATAAAAGTAGTAGTAATAATAAAAGCTCTAATCAAGCAATGAGGTGGGGCAAAATGTGCAAGATATTCCTTGGAATACTGTAGTACATTTTCAGGTTCGGCATAATTAATATAATTCTTAATTCTTAATCCAGCAGTTAAAATTTGAATTCTGAAAATTTCGGCGTTCTGTATTAAAATTATTTATTTTAATTGATTTTTCATAGAAGAGAACTTTAAATCTTTTGTGGTTAGGTGGTCAGTAAGTTACTTTGTTGAAACTTTCTTTGAGCGATTCTGTGATCAAACTTTGGCTCCCTGCATGGATCTTTTAAAATTTTCATCATAACTAACTCTTGATATCCAAAACAATTGGTAAATTAAAAAATAATGTAATTTATGCCAAACCTGAAAAGGTATTAGGGTAGCACCATCATAGTCTCCTATATTGGTAGAAAATGCTAATATTTGCAAGATATCAAAATATCATGATTTTTTTGTGAAATGCCAATCAAAATAGCCTGTTGGAGAAAAGTAAGATTGAGCTTTGGGATGCACCTACAACTAATTAATATGGATTTGTAAGAGGTATGATCATTAAGGGTATATAATATATACACTTACACACGTCAAAACATTTACACAGGACCATGCAAATGTATATGACAAATATTCACACTAGCTTTGTGTAAGTGTAAATCATTTACATGCCATATATATATTACTGAAAATGACATTAGGGATGAATCTAACTAATGCAGATTCATCCCTAATGTCTCTAGGGATGGGCAAACAAAGCCCAAACCTAGGATCACTTTGCAAATGCAGTTGTTTTGGAGCAACAGGAAATAAGTTAGTGATAACAATTAGTTCCAACTTCTGTTCAGATGTGGGTTCAAATCCCATGAGCCCATGCAAAGCATATCAAAAAAATTTACTGCAAAGAAAGACCATCAAAAGATGAATCAAGTGATTGTGTGCAAAACAGTGCAGGGCACAAAGGACAAGCCCGAGCGGACCTCATTGGAAAGGGGGTGGGAATGTTTAGCATCTTACTTATTGTTACTTTGAACAATAAAGTGTGTCCATCAAATGTCATTTCATGCAGGGGAGGAGGCCTGCAAACTACAATCTTTCCCTCTATCCCCATAAGAACAGCCTGATTGTCAACTAACTCAATGACTAATCTTTCCCTCTATCCCCATAAGAAAAGGCTGATTGCCAACTAACCCAAAGACTAAGGCCCGCTTTACACTAGGACTCAGGGCCAATATTCAACCCAAATCAAGCATTCCTATTGGTGGAAAAGTGGAAATCAGTCACAAGGGCTTTACAAGGCTGAACTAGAAAAAATCTTTTCAATCTCACCCAAGTTACTAATAAATGCTGAACTTTATGGGCTTGTATTGGCCCCCAAGGCTGGAAAAAGGATACCATTGAATTTGGGAGGCCAATTTGCAACCCTTGGGGCCAAAGTTCCAGCATTTATTAATATTCTGACATCAATGTTCTAGCATTTATTAGTAAGTTGGGGCCAAACAACAAGCCAAAAATGCTCAAAGTTGGCCCCAAGTTTTTTCAGCCCTGACTGCTAGTGTAAAGTGGGCCTAATTATATGATCCATGGGATGAATCCTTCTTTGGTCAATTGAAAAAACAACACCTAAATTATTACTCTAATGAATCATGGATGATGCATAGATTCCATATATCACCACTAGCTAGCTAGCTAGTTTTTTTTCACACAAGTCTGCAATTTCTGGCTGCCACAGCTGGACAGTGCTCGATGGGTGTATTTAGTGTTGCACCAGCTGCACTAGCTCCACCATCACCTTAATGGGGTTGTGTATGTGATTATTATTGAGTTCGGTAGTAAATAGTCAAAGAAATGTCCAAAAGACAAAGACGACAAAGATGATGTTCTGATAAGTACACAAAGAAATTGGTAAGGTGGATTGTCTTCGTCATCACAACGTGTTGAATTTTTGTGATCGACCAAAACAGCCAGGTTTGGATGTTGGACAAGTAAAGTGAACAGTGGTTGACTTGCTCGTTCGTGACGGTGAGCCTTATTGGGCTTGCTGTCTTGACAGTACACACACTCACTGTGGAGGTATAGAAAATTATTAGGCTGGAGTTTTGGCTTCTTGTCCCATTAGAAAACAACAGAAATCAAGCATCTGAATATCATGTCATGGCTATGCCTTTATGGAAAATTTAAAATAAAAATATGTGAGATGATAAAGCCGTTTCTCTTGTTGACTAGGTGATTCCAATGCAAAATGAATATGATTGAAAAAGTGGCCTAGAGACTAAATGCTGATTAAGCCAGAACTGACTGTTTGGGAATTTTACATTGATGCAGCAAGCCTAAAATTCATTTTGGACCACGTAGAGTGTGGTCATAAGTGCCAAATTGCATGCTAAACAACGAAGACCATGTCAATTTAAGGAACCTTGATAGAAATAAGGCAACGTGCAACAACCTCTTAGAACTTTGGGGATGAAAGAGGTGGGTTCTTATTAGCGGTGCAGTGTTAAATCCACAGTTTAAGTTCGTGTGACCTGGACTCAATCTTGCACCCTTTTGTTCAATCTGACACAAGAATTGGACCATGGATTTGAACCAAATTGTCCTGCTAGGTGGTAGCGTGTGGACCATGGTGTTGTGGAGACAAAATCACTTGCTATATGCAAGAGTGCATTATTGAATAATAATATAACACATTGTGTCCACACATGGCCAGTCCTTGATCGAACATAGTTAACCATAACAAGTGAACTATGGAAGCTTTTATCTTGAATTGACAATAGACTAGATCATGTTACCATGTCATGCTGCAATACATTCACAAAATATATATAATTAATTCAGCATCATGGCCAATGAACTGGTAGGAATGAATGTTCACTATGAATTCAATGCTGATGTGTGTTTTGTTCTTTATCATCAGTGCTAGGTATGGATGGGATGATGAACAGTATATCCCACAATTTGTGCCCCTACAATTAGGCTACGCCAAAATTCGTAAAGAACAGAGATAGCCAAAGAAATTCTTTGCAACCAATGAGGAGAGCCAATTACATGCACCTTGGGGGGTGGGCAGAGGGGGAATTTGGATTTCTATTGATGTGTTCCAAAGCTCCCAACATGTGTTCTCAAACATATTCCCAACAGGACATTACTTTATGGACCATATCCTTTGCCTTAAGTTCTACTCTTGTATATTAGCAGCCCAAAAGGAGGAGACTGCAATATATCTATTTTGGGACTCTACACAACTTGATTAAATCTTTTGATGATGGGCCAATCAAAGACACCCATCACAATAGAAAAAAATTCAAACTTTGGAGTCCCCACAACTAACTAATATGAGTCACACTATACTCAAAACAATTTGTCCTTCTTCACAGATTTGTCAAGTTCTGCCACATTGCTTCAAAATTATGTGATTAGAGGTTGTGCAAAACCCAAAATCAATTGCATCCATGTTGTAAATGGCACATAATCGACCAACTATAATCCTGATTTAACTATCTACTTCACAAATTATGTCAATGTTGGTGTGGTGATCATTCTTTTCCCATATGACTCAGGTGGCTAAAACCGATGCACTGTGGCCCTTAAAACAATGAGCAGGCATTGTGTCCTGAAACAGTAGTTTGTTCAAATGCCAAATTAGTTTGACAAAACATCAAGCCTTTTTGCTTTGATCCCTTGAACCTGATATGACTGAAAAATGGCTCCTCTGATTTTTGGTGTTGTCCATCATCTGATGGGTAACCACACATTTTGCCCTCCACTGATTTGTGGTGTACAATTTTTGAGTGTGTTTAGATGCATGGAGCTGCTGATTTCTGACCTATAACAACGGCATGTACTAATGTGTATTCAAAAGAAAAAGAAGACAGTTGCATGGGATCCTTGGTGGATTTCTTTTGCTGGCAGGTTTTCTGGAAGGTTTTGAGGGGCGGGGTTTGAAGTCTGTTGGGATTCTCTCTTTTTTTGGGTCTGATTTTCAAAGGGTCCTTCCTGATGGGGGTGAATGTAATTTTTGAATCAAAGAATGAAAAGTTCAGGTTTTCATGTCCAGTGAGTGCATGTATGTTGCTCAGAATACTCTTTGGGGTTTGGGAGCAGTTAGACCATGTGAGCTAGTTGGTGAGTGATGAGAAGCATGTGAGGATCTTTGAGTGTCCCTGCTAAGAAATCCAACAAGCCCGTTTTTGTACTTTTGTAATAATTCTCTAGAATCAACAATATACCATCTGAGAGTGTAGCTCAATATTGCTATGCTGCTATGAGCAACACTTTAATTTACAATTGAAAGTGATAAGGAAGATAAGGTCATAAGCTTACTGGGATAGTAGAGAAAGATGAATGGCCAATTCCAACAGGCATCTAGGGCACTAACATTGCTATGTGTTGGTGCAAGAGTTTCTTTGGAATGCGCAAGTTCATGGTCACCTAGTGTGTATATATATATCAAGTGAGTACATGAGTTTAATTTGGTGTAGAAGGACATCTAGACCAGTGAATTTTTTCTGGAGAACTGGTGCAAAAATTGCATCAGAAGAATATTTTGCTGCAGAATCCTAAAACTTTCGCCAGAATTGATCACGCCTAAGAAAAAGAGTTAGGCACGTTTCTACCGCCAGGCAGGTATTGTGGCCAGTTTTTCCTACTGTTTTGATAGTTTTGTCAAGCCTTCTCAGCATCAATGCTAAATCTATGTGGGATGTTCATTGCCAGTGCTAGGGTTGACCGGCCCACCACCGATCGCCTGCCTATGATCGAATACTTATTTATATCTTCAGAGTAGGTGCTTCATTTTGAGTGATTAAAAATGTTATGGGGTCACTACCTTAAGCTCTAGAAATCATCTTTGAAGCGCAAAAGGAAAAGGATTAATGAAAAAATAACAAGAAGAAAAATAAGCTTTTTAACTTACAAAACACTTCTTTTTTTTTCTTTCTCTTTTGACCCCTCCTATTTTCAAACCTCATAACTTTTTTATTTTTTATTCATAACTTTGTAATGATTTAAAGTGCTATAGGAGTGTCAGCTGAAGTTTTACAATTCATCTTTGAACTCTAATAGCAATAGAGCAACATACAAAGAATCTTTTGCGTGGTTTGTTTTTTTAATTCTTGACCTTTTTACTTTGAAGGCCCATAACTTTCTCATTTCTAATCTGTTTCAAACAATTGTTAGTGTTTCAGATGTGCCAAGAGGAGGGGTTCAAGTTTTATTGGACCCAAGAAGTAAAAGAGCCCTCCCATTGGATCCAGCCTGCCTGGAGAGCTTAAGTGATCAGTCACCAGCCAGTCTACCCTATCTACATCATGAAAATGGGAAAAAAACACTGATCTAAACTGGATTGCCTTTCAGGGAGATTATAGGATCATCAAATTCTGCTGCGTCACCCATGATGGAGAATGATGTGTATACAGAGTGATGAGCTGTGAGTTAGAAACTGGATGGAGTAATTGGATGCACATATCAGAGTTAGTGGGAAACTTGAACTAGAACCCCATGTCCTGATTGGGGAAAAAGCTTATGGATTTATCAAATGTACTCTAATAGTTAAATACTTCTTTAGATTTTTAATTTATGTTTCATTTTGCAAAAAAAAATATCAATTTAATAATATTGACCCTCTTTTTATTTCCCTTGTATGTTTCCATTATAGTTTTCAATAGTTCATCATTATTTATGTCAAACACAAATTTGATTTACTTGTCCATGTAGTTGGCTAGAGGAAAAGAGTGAGGTAGCTAGGCTTGGAAGATACATAATTTGTGAAAAAGTATTCAAATATTAATAATAACACTAAGTAACTCCTAGTACTAAGCTGTAGCAGGCACAAATTCAGGGCTTCTCAATTAAAGTTCTTGAGATTTGAAAGAGGTTTTTTGGGGGACATCAGGGAGGGAGGAAAAGTGATTTTTAGGGTACTTGTTGAGTTTATGGTATTATATTTGTGACTCATATTAAGCTAATTAGTTGTGGAGACCCCAAGTGCATTTTTTCTCAAGCTTTGCACAGTCCCAAAATAAATACGGTATGGGATGGCGAGTTTCAGCAGGCAAGTGCCCAAAACAAGTAAATTTAGGATCTTCTCCATTACTTTTCCAGCATTAGTTGTTCCATAAAACATAAGGAGATTACGAAAGAAGGGACTATTATTTTTTAATTTTCAAAATTATTTCCTCCTGATGCATATGAGTGAAAGGAGGACATCTTGAGACAACACATTTGGGATAAAAGTGTGGTGCTATCATGAACTTCTTCCGGAATACATTGGAAACTTGCAGAACCATCTGGGAACTTGATGGAAATGCATTTGGAACATTAGAAAACCAAAGAATTCAACCCCCTCCCCAAAAGAAAAAACTTTAAGCCTCTTGGATGTAGGCTACATCACCTCATTCTTGAGCAGAATTTCTCTTCCTACAGTTGCTTGTCGCCATTTTCAACCTAGGCTACCTAATGGCATGGAAATACAATTGGGAGCCTTGTGTGAGCACCCCCAAAGTTCAATTTTTTTCCTTTTTGGTGATGGGCTTCGTTGATTAGTCCATCATAAAAAAAATGTGATCAGGCTTTGGGCACGCCCAAAATATTGTAAACTTCTCATGTGGGCTCTCTGTATAGGTTATAAAAGGAGAATTTCAAAGGCAAAAGATATGGGACAAAGTGTTGTGCTATTAAGAACATGTTGGGAACTTATTGGGAACATAATAAATGACCATTGAGACCTTGATGGATATCTGCAAATTCAGCTTGTCTTTTGGGCCTCCTTTCACCCCCTAACCCCTCTTCTAGTGGTATCCGGAAAGTAATGAAATGTCACTAGCCTGACCCATTGAAACATATCCCATGGAAACAAGTAACGTTTTGGGAGCTATGTTTCGGGCCCATCCGCCCATCTTCCATGTTCTCTCATGCAATCCTCATCCATGCCCCATGACCCATCCATGACACTTTAGACATTTTTTCAACTTCACATCGTTGTCATGTATATTTTTGCCAAACTCTGACATCTTCATCGATGTCCCCCTCTCGAGATTTAGTTAGGGTTTTGATAACAATAAGAGGTCATGGCAACACTATGCAAGCTTTGTCATTTCACCCACACTAGATCATTCATCATACTCTTATCTACAACTTTCTTCACTTTCATTTTTTCATTCGAAACACATTAATGTTATGCATGAACGGCCTTTGGAATCAGTAGCATGTCTTATTTAACCCTATTGAGGCTTCTTGATGTATCCAAGTGGATATTTGTTTCTATATTGTTTTTGGTGATTGACACATATTGTGTCAAAGGTTGAAAAGGTTCTCACCAAATATTTGTTCCCAAAGAGGACAAGTTTACTGCTTCTATCATGTTCATTTCTTGCATTGTTTGTTTTGGTTGGCATTGTTATATTCTTTGTCAATGTCTTCTTGTTCTTTACTTGTTCGATTCCCATTTGTTGATTGAGTTTTCGTTTTTTTGTTTCTATAAACATTTTTTTGTAACAATCCACTTGTATTATCTTCATTTCCCACATTGTTGGGTTTCCATTATCTTGTTGTTTGTTGTTGTTTTCTTGATCTCTACTTGAACATTTCCCTTATTATTGTTTGGGTTTTTGATTTTTTGATTTTTTAAAAAAAAACTTACAACAATCCACTTGAGGTGATTCAACAAAATGTACCACTCAAAACATGACGAACTACACTAGAAACATGTTCCAATTACATGTTTTAAAATCTTTGTAGGTTTTTAATTTTTATATACATGTTTCGACTAATGATTGGTAGCTTTCAAATAGCATTTGGTTCAAGGTTCATACCATGTTTTTTATTTCTATAAACAAGTTTTGATTATCCAATTGAATGGAAATTTTTAGATACCATTTGTTTCAAGTTTTAACCCATGTTGTTAAATAACCTTTTGTACATAAATCTATTATGTTTCTAGTTTTCTATCAAAAAGACTCTACAATAGTTAACAAAAGGTAAATGGATATTTGAAGGAATAATGTGGTTTTTCCATACATTGATTTCAAACATCCACTTACTATCTATTGACCATTATTTCAAACATGTTTTTGTTGAATGAGGTCTTGTTATCCTATTGAAATGCTCCTCCCACAGCACTTGGGTTAACTTCAAATTACCCTTGAACATTGGGTAAAGTATTGCAACTTGGTTACATCAACAACTTTGTCGTATTGATTCGAAAAGTCATCTAGAACATACCCCTGGAATATGAAAAAAAATTGAATAAAAACGTTTCAAAAATCTTGAAACATGGTAAAATCATGGTAAAAGTTTTATCAAAACACTATAAACCCTGTCTCACAACTTACAAAACATCATAATATTGGAAACATGAACAAAAAAAATGTAGAAACTTGTTATACAAAATTGGATAAACATGACAAAAACATGAAAAAAACATGGAAAAAACATGAAAGAAACTTGTAAACAACCTATAACAAACCTATATGGAACGTGAAAGAAACATGACAGAAACATGAAAAAACATATTTTCAAAACTACAAAAACATCAAACCTTCCGAATAAGAAAAATAAATAAATAATAAAAACATTACTTTCCGAAACTGTACATGAATCATCCCTCTTTATAGTAGCTTTGTACAACAACCTCTTGGAACAAGCCGGTACTTGTTGGACTTGAGAAGCATCCTATGAAACATAAAGTTCAAAACTTACAATAATGTTTTGAACGCACAACACATTGTATTGTGGATCAAGGGTTTGAAAATCTCCTATGAAACATGATAGAAACCTAGAAATCTCGACATTACTAAAACTCTAATGAATGCTAGATAATGTATAACACTAGTCTTTAGCCACCACATATTTAAAAAAACATTGTTTGTTTGCAATATTGGATAGGCATTGCTTATAATTGATGGAAAATATCCTACAAAATACGAACAAAACATAGAAGATGAAATGAAAAGGTATTTATACAAGAATGTGATCATTCAAAACATGGACTTTTAAGTGTAAGAACTCGTTGTGGAATTAAAAAATGGGACCTTGTAGAGCTCATAGTGGTTGTTATGAGAAGATCATGTTAAGAGCATGAATATTATAAACATAAACTGAGAAAAATACACATAGAAACATCAAATTAAAAACATCTTAAAATGGCATTACCTTACATAAAAGATAAATATGCACCTAAAAAATGCATTTAATTTTTTTGAAACTCACCGGTTGAATTGTAAAAACATGAAATTTGGTTCCAATAGTAACCAGGAAAAAACTTGTTTAGAAACATAACTCCTCATTTGTAAAAGAATCTGAAACATGTTGAGTCACGAAACATTTAAATTTTAGGTCACCAAATTTAGGTTTAGTTCCCTTTTAGATTTAATGTTTTGAACTACATCACTACGATTAAAGAAATCATGTATGCATTTAAAGCACATCCCATGACCATTGTTCAATTGTTGGAACTTCATTGCTTGTATCAAGTGCACAAGCCCACTTTGTAATTCTACCAATACTATCTTTTTTGCCTTCCAACTACTTGCTTCAAATCAACCAATAAATGTTACATCAACATATTGTTCTCAACAACATCCAAAACTAGTTTAAAGATGACATCACAAATTAACGTAGCCCCAAGCTCCTTGATGGACTCCACTATGAGTCCAAAGGTGAAAACAATAGAAGGATAAAAAGGTAGGGTACACTCCTTGCTTCATAACATTTCGAGGGTAGAAGGACGTGCTAAAGCTTTAGGGTGGGGACTAGGATGAATGGTAAGTTGGTCAATTATTCACACGAACTTGCACAAACTAAACAATAAGTTGGTTAATACATAGTTGAAGAACTTTTAGTGCATAAACGAACCATAGGCAAACATAGACTCATAAAAGTCACCACGGCCCAAACTTGAAGGAAACCACCACCTTCCCCCTTACAATATTCCATAGTAGTGACATACGAAATATGCATATTTTTCGAAGGTGCTCAAAAAGAAGTATTTTCAAGTATTTTAAAATACGCTGAGCAAGCTCAGCTGAAGTTATGCCCAAATATGTGACCATTTTGAGCAGACATCAGCTCAGTAACATACGATGAGCAAAACGCTCAGCAAGCTGAGCTTAAGTTGTGCCCAAACCCTTCTTAACCAGCTTGAACATAGGCATACCTTGAATAAAACTGCACACTAGTTTTAAGGTCTGGTCCTTGTCGAACTTGCAATTGGTTTCAAAGATGATCGAAAACATTTGACACAATTTTACACCTACTTCTGAAACAGTGAACAAAAACAACGATGATCACGTAAGCTCACCTTTTACAGAAGTGCATCGCGTCCCCTTCTTGTTCCCGCTCTAATCGTCGTTTGGCTCTTCTTTTTCCATCCAACTAACCATCTCTTCCTCAAACTCAATGTTGTTCACTTTATGTGTTAAGCGCAAGTCTGAGAAGACATGCACTAGATCCTGAACTCTTTGCAGGGTCAACCTGTTTCGCTTTTTCAAATGGATGAAATTGTAAGTGCTCCAGTTGCGTTCGCACGTTGAGGCTGCAGAACATTGGCTGAGGACCGTCACGCCTACTGTTTGAAGCTCTGGAACTTGCTGACCCCGCTGCTGCCAAAATTTCCACCCTGGCATTGCTCTCATGGCCGCTTGAATGTCAGGTCTGCCAAACAAACCTTCCTAGTTTCTAAACTGCGCATTGCTGTAGGGCTTTTGCTTGATCGTCTGCATCTGGGACAAGCTTCTCTAGGATGTTCAAAAACCCTTGCATCACTTCCGCATTCTGGTCCTGTCCATATTCTGCTGACTGGAATTCCAGTTCCAGAACAAACCCAGCCGAGTGCATATCTGAATGCAAGTATTCCCAGCGCTTGCGCCAAAGCCAGCTGATTTGCTCATATTTGACAGCAGAAAGCTTCACCCCTGAATGCTGCTCGCTCGTTCCCTCCTTGAACGCCCCCAGCTCCTCGCCAATCAAGAACATGGATGGTAAACCTTTCCCACAATTGGAACACCCTTGTCACACTGGCGCAAAAGGTAGACTATTGATTCTGAAACAGCCAACAATTCCTTCACACCCTTCCAGAACGCAACAGAAGTCAGGATGTTGTGCACCTCCTCTCCCTCCATCTCATGCGACGACTTCTGGTTCCACTCCCCCCAAGTGTCATTAACCACAAGCTGCTACAGTGATGCCTTCACCTCATGCATGCGATGTAGCATGATGAAGTTGGTGGCAAATCTGGTCTCCCCTGGTTTCAAGAGCTCTAACTTGGACAGGCTCCTAAAGAGAGTTAGACTCTTATGATGGTTTGTGATGAACTTCAGCGTTGTTCTTGCCTCGGTTATGATGGAGGAGAGCCAATCCAACTTGCCCATGTCCTTGAGCAACAGATCTAGGCAGTGCGGGGTGCAAGGAGTAAATGTGATATGGGGAAAGCGGGCTTCTAGCTTGCAACCTGCAGCCTTGCAAACTGGTGCACTGTCCATGCACACCTGGACCACAATCTCTGCCCCCACATCTTCAATTGCCTTGCCAACTACCTACGCAATGAAGTCTACATCCTTGGTATCCCCACTTGTGTTTAAACTCTCAAGAAACTTCTCCCCCTTGGGTGTGACCATCAGAAGATTAAAAAGAGGCCTATTCCGAGTGTCTGACCACCCATCACTAGTTATGGTTGCCTTGCTGCTCTGCGCTGACGCCATAAATGATTTGAGTTCTGCTGCCACCGATACCTTTTCCTTGTCTAACAGGGTGGTACGAAGAGATACAAGACTTGGCAACTTGTAGTTCTCGCCAAAATCAGCGGTAGCTTCAATGGCTGCCTTGAAATGAGGGTCATTGATCAGGCGGAAAGAAAGACCATTGCCATAAAAGCCACGACCCCATAGAGCATCTACTTCAGACTTATCTTGCTTTCCAAAGGCAGCTTTGAGAGTGCTCTTCTTTTTGGTGGGGCCTTACGGGAGAGCAGCTGTAGCCTCATCCAGATCTTACACCTTCCGTTTTTGCGTTTCCTGTTCTCTTTTTGCCTGATCAATATCCTTAAGCTGTTTTTTGAGGGCTTGGGGGCATTTGGTGCACTTCTTGACTCCACAAGCCACCTGACCCAAAAAGTGGCCCCGGATTCTTGTGGCACCCCCCCAAAACACGAGCTCACAGTGCCCACACTTGACTTGAAAGTTCCCCCCCGCTTTCTCAAGTTCCTGGAGGATGGTGACCTCGGTCCACTCGGGTCCTTTTTCCTTCCCCATTCCAAAGGTCGCCCTGCTTGATTGTAGCATGAAAGAAAGTTGAAGTTATTACTTACTATCAGATCCAGACTTACAAGTTGCAACAGTCTGATTCCAAATGTTGTCAATGTCATGGCTGAGCCATCCGAATCATGGCCAATTAAAAGATTTATCCGCGAAACCTTTTGATCCTAGACAGTCCATATTTGGCGGGGTTCTGAAATGAGCACCATGAATATCAGGCGTCGATAGGTGATCTTGTTGCTGCAGAAATCGTCGATTTTGATGGCGAAAATGTAACTAGGTTGTTAACTACTGTAGACTCTAGCAGATTGCAGTTTTTGCGGCCCGGTAATGGTTCTTTGCATAACCTTTACCACTCTACGTATTTTGGGCCGTATTTTTAAAAAAGCCCAAAAAAACATATAATACGCGTATGTTTGAATCGAATTGAGCGTATGTCACTACTATGCAATATTCTTTTTGCCTAGTCACGGGGCCTACACCCAAATGTCATTTCGTCCTGCGACTCCCAAGTTGCGAGTCCCAAAACTCCCGAAATAAGAACTCCCACAACTTTGGAGGCCTAAAACTTTTTGTGCAAAGGTTTGATTGAGGTGAGGTCTAAAGATACGTTATAATCCTTGTCAAGAAATTTCTAATAGTATGTTGCATGTCACTTGCACGTAATTAATTCAAGGCGATTTTCAACTTTTAATGGTTAGGAATTAACTTGGCAATTTGACTCCCAGCCCTTTGTATGGTAATAACTTATGTTTCAAGAACCCAAATGGGTCATGCAAGCCTATTTTAAACATTTAGGTTGCAAGAGCTTTCTAACGATACAAGGAATTCTTCAATTTAATGGGTTTTGACCCTTGCAATCGCCTTTTGAAGATTCAGAAGTCCATTAGGACTCCAACTCCCAAAGTGGGAGCCCATTTGAGAGTGTGTGGGTTCATTCCCTCACACTCTCCTACACTCCCGGGAACATGAAATGTGACTCGCATGCTTCAATGTTGGCCAGCTCCTTTGCAAGCCCTTATTTTGGTCGTGAGCCCAAGGTTAGGGTTGTGACACAAATATTATTCTTTGCAAGGTATTTGATCCTCTAAGGAACTGGACTTGTTCTAAGTGTTTGTTGTGAACAAGGCATGAGAATTGGGCAAGGACTAAGCATCCTACTAAACACACCATCAATGTGTACAATGGAAACTACCATGAACATAAGTAGCTTTCAACATGTGTCAACATATAATAATCGTGTTTTAATATGTTTCAAAGGTTTCCTAAGTTTTGCAACGTAAGTTATAGTGAGAGAATTTACCTTGTTTTCATTTGTTCCAAAGGCAGTGTCGATTACAATCACACTCTAATCACCATATTGTTATATCATCACTCCCTACTAGGGAGTTTGAATTCTAATTGTGAATGGGATATTACTTCCTAATAGCCCTCCACCAACTTCAGCCCAATCTCCTAATAATAAAACAAAACGTTTAACATTTGGGTTCACTCGAGCCCACATGCGAACATTCTTAGCATTGTTTTCATGTTTTTCATATGTTTCCTTTGCTAACTTTTTGCCTAATGTATTGTTCACATAAAAAGGTATCCTTTGTCAAGTTCCTACTGGTCTTTACAAGTTTTTGCACACCTCTACAATGTTTTGCCATCATTTGTGAAACAAAAAGCCTCAATTACAAATTATTAAGTACAAAGTTTTTTAAGGCTACGAAAACATGTGCAGTGAATGCAGCTTTGTCCCCCCTACAAGATGTTCCCATGTAGCATTGACATGCCTCTTCTCATTGTAACATATTTTTAAAATTGAAGGGAAAAGATATAATGTTTTGATGGTAAAAGCACATTGGTAGCCTTTTTTTTAAGAGCCTCCATTACTTTTGATTATAACACAAGATTTTTATTTTCCTTTTTGCATTATTTTACCTCTCTTATCAAGAGGCTTCTTTTTTAAAACCATGTCCTTTGTTAGTGGCAACAAATTATTTGATATATCTTTTGGGCCATAATTGCAATTATACTTGCAAATCAACAATTAAAAAAAAATTCAAACTTTCGCAAAATCTAATGTGATGAAAAAATGTGGGACTCTAAAAAAACAATGACTCCAAAATAGAGAATTCCAAATAATTATCCCAATGTGGATAAAGTAATTTCCCTCTTTCATTTTTTCGTAATTGTCGTCGTGTGAACTTATAATTTGCATTGTTGCACTATTGTCTTTTGTCGATAAAGTCTTGCATTCAATTTGAAGGTATGTATGTTGTTTCCACTTTATACGCACCAAATTTGAAATCGACAATCCATATCAACTCCTTATGTGTAAAAACTCCAAGATGTGGATGTTGCATTGTGCGCTGCATCCCCTACATATCTTATGTATTCAAATCCAAATACAACTTTGACGACAAATCTCATGTTTCTCTAACTGGAAGTTGATCAAAGTCCAGTGAAAGCACCATTCGAAACTAGAAAGCAACAACATGAAACCGACAAATGAGAGGTAGGTTAACGGTAAACGTCATCATACATACTCATCAAATGTATATGGGGACATGCACTCAATAGATTAAGGTTCTTCTAAGTTTTGGGAAAGCTAATTTTTGGCTGTCATTAACATTAAATATAATGCACTATGGCATTATTGTCACCTTCATGTCTAGACACAAAAACATTCATAACATGACTATGTGTTGGGTATCAAGAAACAAAAACCCTCGAAAGAAAGACATTGAAACATATTAAGTTTTCTAGAACATAAGAAATCTACTAAAACATACGAAAGTTTTCAAAACATAGGAAAATCCTAACAAATTTAAAAGAAGTCCTAAAAATGAAACCAAAATCAAAACTAAAACTCTGAAATTTCTTCAAAATTAAAACAACTTTTGAATATTATTCACATTTATACACATATGAGTAACCTGAACATGTGCTGGCACTATTAAGAAAACAAAACCTTCGAAAGCAGCACATTGAAACATATTAAATCCTTTGGAACATATCTAAAATGGGACATTCATTGAAACATAATTTTAAGAAACACAAGAAATTTTTAAAAATTAAGAAATTTGTTGAAACATAGCAAAATCAAACAAACAAACAAACAACAAAAACATAATAAATTCATAATCATTCATGAAACTAAAACCGAAACCAAAACCGAAACTTAAACTTAAAAATTTCCTAAACACTAAAATACCTTTTGAGTATTAATCACGTTTATACACAAAAATATGAATAACATGAACATGTGTTGGCTACCATGAAACAAAAACCTTTGAAAAGTAGCATGTTGAAACATACTAAATCTTTCAAAACATAACTA
>Ga0209208_10003474_pt1 | contig 22529 bp, 21 predicted proteins | sample S1TSphfallax_3_FD_187694 | JGI IMG/M metagenome (GOLD analysis project Ga0209208, IMG submission 187694) | Host-associated microbial communities from peat moss isolated from Minnesota, USA - S1T2_Fd - Sphagnum fallax MG (SPAdes) (version 2) | ecosystem: Host-associated > Plants > Peat moss >...
CTTTGCCTTGGAAAGCAAACCAAAACAAAAAGGTGTAGAAGAAGAAGGTTCTATTGTCAAGGCCCGGGTCCTCTTCCGCTTAAAGTACAAGGAGTCATTGAAAAAGAAACTGGCCTGAACTGATCTTAGAAAAACAGTGATATCCGTCAAACACTGGTACATGTCAGTGTTTGGTGGTCATTAGAAACAGGAATGGTCCCCCCACGGTTATCAGGGTGGTTCTTAGATTTCGCAGCCTTTTCTCAAAAAATCAAATAACAAGTTCTGTATCTATCCACAGTTTTCAAAAAGTTGAAAAATCGAATAACTGGGCACAGAACAGCTAGTTCTTAATTGGTTCTTTCATGAAAACCATTGGTTTTTAAGGATTCTGAAGTAACCAGGACTGGTGGTTCTTTGATTCTGATTCGTTTCAAAGAACCAAAAATGACAGTTCTCTGATTGTGAAATATTTTAAAGAACTGGAATCAGCTGTTCTTTAAAAATCCAAATAACCAGCCAATACAGGTACATATCAGTGTTGGCTGGTTATTGAGTTTTGACCCAGTTATGAAGTCAATTATTAACAACCTCCAGCTGGTTCTTGATTTTTTAATGACTGGTTAAATCGATAACTGACTGGTACTGAATTTTCAGAATCTAATAACCTACCTGGATGACCTGATTATCACCCAGGCAGGTTATCGATCTTTAAACATTAAAAAATGCATTTTTTTAAACAGAAAAAATATCATTTATATTTTTATTTTTTTCAAAAAAACCTATAACCCAACAGGTTAACCAGTGGTTATCAACTGGTTATTTCATAACCTATCCAATGATCATTCTCATAAAAATTCTCATAACCTACCTAGTAGTTCTTTTTTTTTAAAGCAAAAACTGGTCAACACTGACTGGTACATATCAGAATAGCGGGCTCTGCTCCCTGCATGATGGACCGGCCTTACAACTAACTTGTTAAGAAGTTTGGCCCTACATGTTTGAAACAATTTGCCCTCGTGTATTTGGCATCCCATCCAACCAGTGTAAAAAGACCCCAAGAAAACTGTACAAGAGCATAAACCCTCCAGTGTGAAACCAGATAATTTATTGCATTTTGGCCAAGTCCAACAGTCCATGCCCCCCACATGCCCAACAAACGCTGGCTGGAAAGTTGATAGCATAACCTATAAAACCCCATGGTTACCAATAAAGTATCCTGAACAAAAGTGTCTTGAACAAGACACAATATTTGGTCTGGAAGATTGTGAACATTGTAAAGCAAACAGGGAGGAATTACTGGGGCTCACGGATATCATCATAAAGATTGAGTTCTATAGTCGGGTTGAGGATGGCTACTACTCAGCATGTATCCGAATTTCAAGGAATTGCTGACAAACTAGCTTCACACTCACACTTCCACATAGCCACTTGGAAGACCATGCACACTCATTTTACCCTCATAGTAACCAGAGGGAGGCAGTTCTTTGATTGTGTTATAAACTCTGGTTCCACGTTTTAGAAAACTTTAGGAATAAAATAACTGTCAGTTCCAGGCTGTTGAAAACTTTCAAAGAAAAGATGACTTTCCTCAAAGAACTGGCAGTTCAGGGTAGGTTCTTTGATTTTTTTTGAGAACTATCATTTTTTTGGTTTGATGAGGACCACTTTTCAAGGGTCCATATACCCGGTCCATGTACCCAACCCTTACCCACCAGTTCTTTCCTTTAGAAATAGAGAACCACACCACATTGGTGCCATTGTTGGGCAGTTATCAGGAACTGCCCAAAATTCCTGCCACATATTGGGACAGTTTGTAGGGTTCTTAACTGCAAATTTTTCAAAAATCAAATACCCAGTTCTGGTATATAACCATGGTTTCTAAAAATTAAAAAAACCTGGTAAATTTGCTACTTAACCACAGTTCTCAATCCTTTTGAAAAAGTCAAATATCCGCCCAGAAAAATTGGTGGTTCCTATCATGAAACCCAGTGGTTCTTCGAGGGTTTTAAAATACCCAACTAGCAGTTCTTTGAATCTGATTTTTTCAAATACTTGGAACTGGGCGGTTTTTTTAATCTGATTTTATCAAATACCTGAAACCAGCATTTTTTTTTGGGTGGAAAGTTTTTACAACTTGGCAAAAACATTTCATAAATGAAAAATAAATAATGTGATTTTTAGGGACTTTTTTTCATTTTTTGACATTAAATAATTAAATAAGCACATCTAGACTTAGGCACTTCGTAGGTCACCACTTGGGGCAGCACTTTTGAAAAAGTGCTACAACCCACCTAGGACAGTCACCATTTAGTGCTAATTGATGCTGGGGATCCTTGCTAGTGAACCTACTCAAGGAATTTGAAAAAAAAAAACAGACTGCCCAACACCAATGGTTATTAAACAAATGAAAGAACCGCCCAACACTGTTAGTGGGTGGTGATTTGGCAGGGTGGTGGAGCTGCAAGATTTTAGCTTTGTCTGAATTCAGCCAAAAAGTCTTCACACACAGTCAGAGATCCAGTTGTGCAAAAACAATAAAAAGCTGAAATTTGAACAGTTAAGGTAAGGAAACATCATGCTCATGGGAACAAACTTGAAAGGAGACAAGGGGTGGGTGCTCTAAGTCCTTCACAATTCCCTGCATAGATACATACAGACACTGTGATTTGTGCAGAAATGACAAAATTTCAAGCTACATAAAGAATTGTTCTGAATGCATGTATTTGGTTGGCATTGTGAAGGTTAGGTGAGAGACTTTGAAACTAGACCAAAGGGCGGCAGCTCACATTCTAACTGAACTTTGCTAGCTGTCTACAAAGGTGTCTTTGTACTTGACTGATAAACCACAGTATTAGATACTCGAGAGTGTATCTGGACTTTGTAGTGAAATCTTCTGAGCTTCTGTCAGAGCAAAATTTGTAGCAGTCCCCACCAGTGTTGGGCAGTTCTCACTTTTTGGTGAGAATCATCCGTTTCAGTTCTTAAGACCGTTTCAAAGAACCTGTCAGGTTCTCCCAAAAAAGAGTTTAGAAAACTGTTCAGGGTTTTAGAACTTTGAGAAAATAAAATCCAGTAGTAGGTTTTGAGTTGAGCCAGTTCTCATAATTCTTGAACTGATGATTTTCAAAGATGGTTCTCACAACCTGATTATCAAAATTATTAATAATTATTAATAATTCAAAAAAATAAAATCAAAATTACTTGCAAAAGCATGATGAAAATGCATAAATTCAAGTTTTTTTAATTTAAAGTTTCATTCCATTCAAATTCATTTTCAAATTTTTCTAACACCTTTTCTAAGTGTTCATTTGTTTCAATAAACTCTACTAGATTGAAACAAGATTTATAACCAACTCTTGAGTCACTATTCTTGCTAAACTGCAAACATCCTAAAGTTGATGAATATGCTAGCTAAAGAAAAAAAAAATCAATCTTTATTTGTGATCCAATAACTCCCAACATCTACCAAGCAAAAAAACCAATAGTGGGGAAAATGGATTCATGTTTTGGCCACCATTTGAAAGGGCACTTAATTTTTTGGACATTCTTTTGAAATCTCTTAAAAATCAACAATTCTCTATTAACAATTCTTTGGTTAGTTCATTAATGTTGGCAATCATTTCAAAAATATCCAAGCTAAAAAAATTCATCAACTTTTTGATTTGCAAATCCAATTTCACAATTTTTTCCATGATGTAAATGATGATAACACTTCAAAAGCATAGGATGTAAGGTTTATTGTCATACTCTTCAACAATTGAAATGCCAAGTGATCACAACTAACAAATGTAAACACCTATTAAGGCCACCCAATGAAGTACCAGGTTTGAAAAGAATAAAACAAAGGAGCAAAAAAATAAAATCTTCTTACTCTTCTTAGGTAAGCAAAAAAACTTCAATACAAAAAAGGATTGTTAAACCTTAGTCAGACAACCTCATAAACTTCTTACATAAACAAACCTAAAACAAAAGTGCAAGGATAAATACTTGCATACAAAAAGTCAAAATATTCCAAACATACAAAAGGAAAAAACTACACATAGAATTCTATGTAAAAATGTACAGCAAGAAAAAAATAATTTTACTCCAAAAAATATTCTTCTGTACAATCCACAAAGGGATATGGCCTTAAGTACCTCCATGAAAGAAAGTCAGAAATGGTGGAACAAGAAGTTAGCCTAATCTCCAAAAATATCTATTTTAAGTATACATAGTCTAAAACCGGTAGTAAAAATTGGTTTTGGTAGAAAAGGTTTTCAATAGAGGAAATTCGGTAAGGAAAATTTGGTTTTGGTAAGATTCCAATAAAATATCGATTTCAATAAAATTTACCTTCAACATCATCCCCCTTTCTAATTGGGATTACATCCTCGTAATTATATTATATACACTAGAGTTGTACTCTACTACATAGTGGAAGTGACTTATGATATTCAAATGTACCTTATGGTATTGACATTTGTATGGTAGTTTTGGCTAAATTTTGAACAAGTTATATATATTGAAAGCACTTGTAGAGTTGAAAGTAGATCTTTTTCAAAGCTCTAGCTAAACCCTTACAAGGTTGTGAAATATGTGTAATTTAAAATTATCAATCATCTAATTGCAAATGACCCTAAAGGTCTCCAATAGGTCTTGTAAAGTTTTTTTTATGCACATTCTTTGTTAAAGGTCTTGGTTTGGGTTTTACCACTAAAAAACTTATGGATCATGGTTACATATATAAAAGCACCTAATATTTGTAAAGTCTTGACATTTATATTCTAAGGAGATGTTGACAATTGAAATAATAAAACTCTAGGTTGGGATGGCATTCAACAAAGATTTTGTTGTGTTATTAATGTTTTTGGTTTAGGGTTGTTGGTTTATTTGCTATTAGTATTTTTGGTTTAAGGTTGATGGTTGTTGGTTACAATTTTCATTGAACAATGTGGAGTTTTATACAAAAATCAATTTCATTGTTGAATCAATTCAAAGATTCACAATGAGTATACAAATATCTACAATTTCAAGGCATTTATAATGAAATCACAAACCTTAGCTCCAAAAGAACGCTAATTATTTATAATTCCTTTGTGGCATGAAAATAATAACTAAAAGAACATATTATTTCAATATGTGTGAGTAAACCTATTTGTTGTGTATACATGTTGTGATGTATACAAGCATTATACTTAACATATATAATGTATAATGCATAACATATGTAATGTTATAATGTATGTTTCAATTATTCTTTTGTATGTATGTATGTTTTAATATTTGTGTGACTCAACTCAGTGTTTGGAAGGTGAGTGGTACATTGATTTTACCTTGGATATGTAAAACATCAATCACATATGACATTCCTACGTTTCCAATCACAATTATACCCTATCTAACAAAGGTATTGATCACACAACTATCTATTAATTTTTTACAAGTTAGCCATGTCCATTTTGATAACAAATCACTAAGTTATCAACACAAAGTTTTCCAAAAGGTTTAAACTAACACATTTTGCATAATTTCTACCTTTTCACAACAACAAGTATAACATTGACTTTGATTCATTAATAATCCTAAACACCCATTGCCACAAAACCAAATCATGGAACAACTTCCCAAACATCCATGCACTCTCATTCACCAACATTTTTAGTGCACACATAACTTTGCAATTTTGCCAAAAAAAATAAGGATAGTAGGTTTGAATTTTGAAAATATGGACACATATATTACTTTCTTTCACATATAATGTTTAATACACATTCTACCAAAATTTGGTGTCACCAAACCTCCACTATGGGGTAGGGGATCCATGTACAATAGTTTTGTAAACAACAATAAATTAAAAAGTCAAAAGTGAAAGCATTTATAGCAACTCAAGTTCCATTGAAGTTTTAGTCTTGATTGAAAATGAATTTTTAATTAGTTTCAAGTACTTGCAAACTAGGAATTATCATCAAGCCTAGATTTAATAACTTGGAAGCTTCATCCGGAAGTTGGTAAATTGGTTCATCTCCTTTCACTCAATGATGAATTGGCAACATCACAAACTTGCATGCTAGGACCAAATGAGTATACACAAATGCCACCTATGAATTGCCACTTATGATTTGCCAAGAACACATAGCCATGGTCACCACTCCCCCACTTCTATTAATAGAGACCAGCAATCACATGATCTCTAGCACCAAATTCATCGCCCTAGGGACATGTGAATCTCTCTTGGACAATATGGCTTGTTTTTTGGCATTGCAAAATATATAATTCAAATCCTTCATTGTTGCCTTCATGTATTGGAACTACAAAATTGTCCCCCACACATATAAGAATAGCCAAATCCTCCCCATCACCTTCATGTTTTCCTACACCAAGTTCTTAATCCACAACCTTTAATTGCCCACTCACAAAATGAGTGTCCTTTGGTTGAAGCTTAATAGTTCACCACAATGGGACATGTGAGGTTACCTCATAGTTCTCCCAATTTTGATCAATGCAAGGGGCACAAAAACATGACAAAGGTCTCATTAGTAGTTTAGTTAGGTCAATAGAAAGAAAAGAAAATATGGAATGGAACTTTTGTGAGCCAAGTATGTGGTCACACAAATGAAAAACTAATCCATCAACATCAATAAGGTTCACATTCTAGAAATGCCTAGTGATAGGAGATTGGCTTCCTTCATATGTGTTGGGTGCTCAAGATGATAACCCTTCTTTCAAAAATTGCACAACATCAAATGCATCTTGGAGCCTCTTTTGTAGATTGTGGAATTGTTTTGATTTCAAGGCCCTCTTCACAATAGCACCTACACCATCCCATTCCCCCTTCCCATGTCATGTCCCAAAATAATGCCAACTCATTTCCCAACTTAAGGTCAAACCTAAGGTAACAAGCCACAAAATTCATTGCCCATGAACCCTTGAATTGACCTACACATCCATCACTCCAAACTATATGATGTTGTGGTCTTACACCTTGATTTATAAGCCAAGTCCAATGTTGAAGTAAAAAAATTTGAACAAATAGAATGTCATGCTCCTTATCATCAAAGATGTAAAATGATTATTTTTTAGGAACCTTTAACCTTCATCATCAAATCCACTCATAGGGTTCACTATGTATATAATGTGAACTAGTATTGTGACCTAGAATGAGTGTTAATGCATAGATTGGATCTCATCCTAGATTTGGAATGTGTAATTTTTTATGAAATCAATGTGAAATAAAATGCAATCAAAAGGCGAGTTAGCCATAGCCAACTTGCATTGAATATCTTACATCTTGCCACAAAGTTGTGCTTGATAAACTATTGTAACTTGGATCATAGGTAATCTATGAACATAGAAGTTATAGTTTCCTTGAATGTTTTTTTAATCCTTTTCTTTGATCTCCCTTCATCTGTCAACCCAATTGTATCTTGCTCAAAACACCTCCATGCTACTGCCTAAACACCATTTGTAGAACACTCATTAGGATAGATTGACAACTTGTCCACCCCACATTATGCACACTCCCCCATGAGGTAACCCAATTTGTGCCACTTTTCAAGCTCCCCTTTTGGGCAAACACAATCTTCCCACAATTTTGTCACCCCCCTTGTACACTCTAATGTGGGCTTGACATACATCTTGTTCAGTAGCCCCATCCTACTGACAAACTCCACATTGACATGTACAAGCATTTTGTACATGAACTCCTTTTATGCCATCCCTCAAGCCATTCAACCCCTGCCGCAACAAATCAAATTCCATGTGGTACTTACAATAATAGACATTCTTGTCCTTGCATTGTTTCACAAAGTAAGGCTTCAACCCTTCAAATTTCCTTTGGTGAATTCTACTTCAAGATGGGCAATTATAAATCGAAGGTAGAATGAAGTTTGTAATTAACAAGCCATTCACAACTATTAGACAATTACTCAACCCTATATTTTTAATGACTATGCTCCAAGTACAAGTTTGATGGAATCCAGTGTATGGATAAGACATGATAGAAAATCCATTGGCTTCTTTTTTTAAACTTAACTTTCTCATTCTAAAAATAATCACCTTTCTAAACATAATTACCTTGCCCAAGGTTGTTGCACCTAGACTGATTGGTCTTGGTTCTTTGTGGAATGTTAAATTAGGTCATTTGCCACAATGGAAGATATGATGGTCACGAGCATCCAAAGTTCCATGATTTGTTATGTGTATCCATCATCTAGAATTGATGCATAATGAAATAATCAATTCTAAAAGACATGACTGCAATTTACAAAATGTTGAATTCATTTTAACACCAAGGTTGAAGCTTACTTGAGATTCTAGCAAATAATGTGTTACATGAGCTTCATACTGATTTGGTTTGAAGCACTTACGGGTGACATCTTTTTTGTTGGGTTCACTAATGTCTTAATAGTCCACCACAATAACACTAACCTCTTTGTCTCAATGGTCAAACCATCTTGCTTTTTCTTTTTTTCAAGGAGAAAAAATGGTGATAAGCTAGAGCTTTGAACTAATTGTCATTGTTCAAAAACATGAAATTAATTATGGCAACCAGTACCCAATACCTATGATAGCACCTATAAGTTAAAGCCATCAACATTTACAACAACTTCAAGCAATGTACCTTTCTTTGCCAACTTATCTTTTGAGCATGGGATTTTCCCTTTCCTTAACTTTGCCTAAAAAGATTGTATGAAATCTTGTTGTGCTTTAGCCTCATGAGGATAGGGATAATACTCATTTAAGTATGGAATAATGACCTCATTCCTAATAACCAGCTATAAATTAACTTGACATGTAGAAAGCTAAAAATTGTCATCCAACATTGTGGCAATGAATTGAATAATGGATCTTGCCTTCCTACAGATAGTGGTAGCATAAATATTAGGACTAGTTGTGAGTGGATCAAATTGAGAGATCAAACCTTTAGCTAATTCTTGTTCCGCCTTTCTTTTTGTTGGACATTTTTGTTGGGAAAACTGAGCATTTTCTGAGACTAAGTATTCAACTACAACATTTTGTTATGTTTGTTCTTCCCACATAACATTTTTTTAAACTAATTCTGTCAGTAATGCCTTTACTTCTCTATCTATTGGTAATTCACTAGCCAACCTTGACCTCATGGATGGTCTAGGCCTAATAATGCCAACTCGACAAAGTTTGTTTCTTGTGCTCCCCATGCATTATAGCCTACACACTAATCTGCCAACAATAACAAGATCAGTTACATACACATTGAATTTCAAATCAATTGCAAATATACATAATAAACAAACCCTATATAGTCATCACAAATTACAATTTCAATGTAATTAAAGTCAAGCGCCTTACAACTAAAGCTTCAAAAATACATATTGGGACATAAATGGGTCCATTCATGATTGGGGTACCAAAAAATAAAAAAGGGACTTAAGGACTTTTTAGAGCTATTTTTTACAAATAACATTTACATGAAACGGACTTAAATGAGAACAATTGAATAGTCCAATATAAGATAATTCATGTGTTAATGGTGATTTTTCACATTCATTCATAATTGTGTATGAATATTTTGGTTTAATGCCAAAAAAACAGATTATCCCAGAAAATCCCCAAATGTGTTTCATTGGACAACCAAACATGTTTTTTGACAAGATTATTTCCTACACATGTGACCTGCATCTAAAGCTAAACATTTCGAACCCATTGAACATAAATTTTTAATCAAATGGTTTTTAAAATGAATCTTTTGCCTTGCAGCCTTTTTCTTCAAACTTTCAAGACTTCGAAATTTTTGTATGATTTGGTTTTTCATCAAGTTCATCCAATGAAAATGTAATTTCATAGAAAGGGGCATGTTTTTGTTGCACAAAAAAATTGAAATCAATTGTAGTACTTTATGCATTCCTTTTGATTCCTTGAAAAAAAAGTACTTTAAACATTTGATTCCTTTAGTTTATAAGAGTCAAAATGACATTTACATAGTATCCAAATTATTTTTAAATATTTTTATTAATTGAAGAAGACATCATTTTATCTATTGGCATACAACAATCCACTTCAATTATAATAATGTAAGATAAACAAAAATCCAAAGTTGTCATGTGCAATCCTTTTTCAATTACACTCATTTTTGGTACCCCAATCGTGAATGGACCCAAATATACTTGCATGTATGCATTGATTTCTCCAACAAAAAACATGTATATATTATGTATGTCATACACATTTGTGTAGACAACATACATGCAATAGATGTACACACATATAACTAATATGCATACATATGTATACACATGTGTGTGACATAATATAGTTCATGTGTCAACAAGAGTGCATGAAACATAGTTCAACTACATGTGTATGTACCTTAGATCTATACATGTACATAAAATATTTGAAACCACACACATTATGTATAACATTCTAATAATTATGCTAAAATTATAGTTCACATATATATACATACATACTTATATACATGTGTGTGTGTGTGTGTGTACTTAATATTTGGGTATGCACATACATAACCTACACAACATTCTTGAACAATGTATTTCAAATATTAACAAGTATACACATCTCAAAACTCAAATACATAGATGTATATCTAACATTTGGGTATGTACATACATAACCTACACAACATATAAACAATATATTTCAAATACTAACAAGTATACACATCTCAAAACTCAAATACATCGATGTTTATTTAACATCTGGGTATGTACATACATAACTCCAACAAAGGTAGACTTTAAACATCAAGCCTTCCCATGAAAATAAATATCCAAGAATGTGCTGAATGGGCAATCTTACATTTACATGCAAACCTTTAGCCACCAAACAACACTGATTCAATTGAGGGAGTGCATCAATGATTTCAATAAAATTCTATACCAAACCTCATTAAATTTTAACAATAAAAGATTTAGTCACAAGTGACTTCTCATTCATAGGTGCAAAGGTTTACAAAGTAATCAAACCTGAATGTGATTGCAATGGATTTTATTACCTTCTCTAACCTTATGATCACACCACCGTGAAGCACACGAGAAGAATTTCCACTAGAGTTTGATCTATGTCATCCCTAAACCCTAGAATCCATTCACATGTGGCCTACCAAAATCACAACCTTGCATTAGAAAAATGTAAAACCTATAGAGGCAAATTGTATTTTCTTCATGCAATCGATGATGTTTAGGTTTAGGCAAAATGAAAGAAGGTTCACAAGATATGAAGTTTGCTTGTACTATTTGTTATTGTATTCCATGTATAATTTTTGCATTCAACTTCAATAAGTTTCAATTGAAAAACATTGGGCCAACTACAAGTCATTTGGCACCAAATGCAATTTTGGTATTGGGGATGACACTTAATTAGGACAATAGTTTTTATATTTATGGCTAATAGTACAAATGTAACTAGAAATTTGTTGGAAGATGCCATGCTGGAATCAATAGCAAATGCAAGTTTCTTTTTATGCGCTATTACATCTATAGCTCCATTGCTTAGTTGGCTTTCACCATCTCCAAAACCAAATTTGCAAATGCTAACCTTTTAAAACAACCCAAAAGATCCAATTGAAACAAAATTAGTATCAAACCAAATGACAACAGACTTTGAAATCAACCCAAAAAATAGGATCCTATCAAAATTTATAAATAAACTTAAATAATTTGAACATTTGTATCCTCATCTGAAAAGTCAAAAACACTATAAATGAACAAAACAAATGAAGGAACTATCTCTCATTTAAATTATAGAATCCATTCATTTTGCTAAGCTACATTATTAGAAAAAATCTATAGTGCTACTCCAAAAGTCAAATGTTAGGCACATAGCTAGGCACTTACTTTTAATGAACAAATTCACACCAAATTGTTAAATGTTGGGTTCCATCTGAAAGTCATATGAATTGCTGTAATTATCAAGCTCTTCCAAGATTCTTTGTTCTCAAAATCTAAGCTTAAAAAGGCAAAATCTAACATGGGCCCATTGTTGACTACCATCAATCAAATCCTTCCATGCCTTGCTAGTGAGACACAAAAATAAAAATAATACCATTCAATCCTCTCGTGGAGTAGTTTTGCATATTTGGGCCCAAATGTTGTTGCAAATTATATCATTTAGCATAATTGTTAAAAATCCCATTGAAAACTCACATGGCCTTCCACTATTGGTGCAAAACAATAGACAAAAAATAAGTTCATCAAGCCTTAGTATATTGAAACCCTAACTTGAAAGCTTTATGCAAGGCCTTATAGAAACTAGCAGTGATAGTTCTAAAACCATCAATGAAAACATGCATGGATTACTTGTGAACAATAAAATTCAAAATGTTCACCTTTTAAGATAATTGAAAAGTCATGTACAAGATATGGTGTTTGCATTGTCTAGAATCCATATATGTTTGTTTGATACCTATAATACAACATAACCCAAGTCTCCACCCATTAATCCTCCTCCTAGACAAAACACATTGAACTACAAATGTGAAAGCATTAGAAACATATCAAGGTCTGTTCTTGGGACATGAAAAAGAAGCACGACAATCTCAACAAAAATTTACAAAGACATATCAACCATGTGCAAACATAGAACAATTTTGATCTTGAACAAGGAAGTTTATCCTAATGAATGTTTGCATCAAACAAGTAGAATATGTACCTAAACACCAAATGGGGGGGTCGAAGCCTACAACTAGCACTTTAGGCGATGGTCCATGCACTTGATAATTTGGAAGGTCTAGTTGAAGTATTCAACATTTTGTGCTTGGGGGTCTATCAACGTGCACCACTTTGGTTAATGACATCGGTTGTTGTATTGGCAATGTTTGATCTCTTTCATGCCTTGCAAGCAAATGCATTAGATACCTAACTACACTACAACAAAAGGCAAATGTGGATCCAAATAGACATGGACAAGAAGCTTGGAGTTTAAGAAATTGCTTTCAAAGATCAAAATAGATCAAGGTTGAAAAAATTGCTTTTGAAAAAACTTGATATGTCAAGGTTTTGTGCTAGAATGGTTGTGTGCATTAAGCTTCTTTCCCCTCACTATAATTCTTTGGCTAAACAAAGATGGCGAAGGCATCAAGTTTTGTTGCTGCTCCTTAAGGATGACTGTTGCAGTGTTGATCATTAATTCCTTTGTTGTAGTTACTAGCTAGCTTACTCCCTATAAAACAAATGCAATGAGGATGGAACTATATCTTAACACCTAGTTCACCTTGATGTAACTTATATTTGATGGAGAACCATACAAAATACAAATCCAAACAATCTTGAAAGACTTAGCTTATCCAATGATGATGGAAACCATACAGACAAAGATCATAGCACCTAGCTAAAAAGATCTACAAGAACTATGGAAACATACAAACAACTCCAAACATTCATGAAACACAAAATCATTATATGTTCAAAGTTATGTAAAGAATGCTAATAAGGGGAAAGAAGATTAGTGCATGCAACCATTTTAGCATGTTCAAATGCACACAATCACAAGAATTCTTGTAAATTCCAACGCACACGATCATTCTCTCAAGCTTCACAATTTGCTCAAGGGTGCACCAAGCTCATGGCACCACAAGAGAGCATTGATGTTGGCACACCTAACGGAGTTGTAGAAAGAAGGCCCAAGTCCACTTTAGTGGAAAGTACCCTATCATAGGTTTGTGATCGTGATGTTTGGCGGCTCAAAACAATAAAAACACAATAAATGTTTTAAGTACACTTTTTGAATTTTGATGGTTTAATTTTATGGCTCAGATCTGATTTACAACCTATTCATTATGTAATTACATTTTGGAGCCAATTTGGTCCAAAAATGGGGGACCTTCATTTCAAGTTTCAAAAAAGATTATAAAAAATAGTGAAATGGAAAAATAAAACCATGCCCAATTATAAAATCTCTTCTTCTTTCATATGGTAATGGTTTTTTTTTCAAAATATGATTTCTTTTTGCATTTATTACCACATAAGTGTAAAACAACACATTTTTCTAAATAATCCCCAATCAAAATTTAATATGGCCTTAGATTTAATTGATGAATATGAATATCATTCACCTTCAGAAACTTCATCCAAAAATTCCACCCACAACCCTAGTTTTGAAATATATTTCTATTTTTTCATACTCTATGCCAAGTATTAAATGTCACAAATATACTTCATGCGTTCTAATTCTTCAATTTTTATTGGAATTTTTTTGTGAATTAATTAATATAAGTCTAAAGTTAATCAAATATTTTTTGAAAGTACAAAAAAATTTAAGATACAATGTCCATATGAACCTAAAGTTACAAAATGCAAAAAATTATATTTGTGACTACAAGTTTTGGGGGGCGTAGTGTGCATTTACCTACAACACTCCTTGGAATGTCCCGGTTTGTTGCATTGATTGTAGATCACATCTATCTGCCTTCCTTTGCTAGCCTTCTCTTGCTTGGTTAATGATTTTGGACAACAATTTTCAATATTCATTGGCATTTCCCATATGTTTTTGACAAGTAACTATAGTTTCCTTGTGTTAAAAAAAGGTGTCCTTTTTCATCCCCGTGATGGCTACTTGAAGGTATGGTTGCAATCTTATTTGAAAGAAAGTGATCAACAAACTATTGTTTACTTAATGTGAAGGCATTTTGCTAGTTTTAATATACATTTATAATATATTTCCACCTTCTTGTCTCCACCTTGCTTTATCACTCGTAATGCCATGTACACTTGTTCATTTATCTATATTTCTTTAGAGTGTTTAAAAAATACAACCTTTAGCTTTTCAAATTTGCAAATTGGATGAACTCTCATAAAAATTTTATGAAATACATTTGGTAGTGTTAAAGGATAAATTGAATTATGAACATTTGAGACTAAACTTTGAATACGTGTTGACATCAAATAAGGTCTATAATCAATCAATATTATTTGTGTAGGCAAAATTCGACTAGATCGATAAGGATAATTGTATGTTTGGTGGCCCAAACTTTGACAAAAAATACAAGTTAGAAATGCTTGAAGAGAAGCACGCATGTAAAAAACAAAGGTTATTGGAATTTCCTAATGGAATTCCTCCTCATCCCAAATATTCATCCCAAATACTCATCCTCGAGGATTATACACTTTGTACTTCATCTGAAGGCTCCTTCCCCTAAAATTGGCGCAATTCATCAATTTGCCTTTAGAGTCGATCCATTTCACTCTTTTTAGTGTGTGGACTAGTCACCATGATCTCATGGTACCAAAAATAAAACTTTTGGTAGGGTCCCAAACCAATTCCAATGAAGTTTTCAATTCGGTCTTGATGCATCACACAATTTCGGTGGATGATTTTCGATAGGTCATATAGTTTTCAATTTAGTATTTTTGGTAATGTCTTCCAATTTGTTCTACTCCCCATTGTGAAAAGTTATAGCCTCCTCTAGATCAATCTTTGGTTGCTCTAGTTGCTTTGAGTTCCCTATGTGCCCTACTTGAACATTTTTTTGCAAAATCTATTTCATTTTTTTCATACTTCTTGTCAACACTATTGGCATGTTATAAATGACTACAAAAAAGTTGTAATCTAAAAATTATTTTGGTTTTTATTTTTATTTGTCAAACAACAACAATAAATCTATAGTTTGTTTTGGTAAAGTCAAATAATTCTAACTGATATTTTCTTAAATAGGGATAGTAATGAAATAGAAATTTTGGATTCAATATCCATGATATGGTTGCCAAATGTTAAGGATACTTGGTGAACTATTGAGTTTTAAAGGAATTAAATAAGAGAGTAGAAGATAAACCCTTCTTACTCTCCTTAGATAAACAAAAAGTTTAAACATGAAAGGCTTGTCAAAACTTAATAGGACAATTAAATCAAAGCATGGTTGGGGTACCCAAAAGGATTGTTTCATTTATATTCACTTGACCCTTTCACTTAAACATGTTGAAACTTAATCACACATTCATATTGAAAGTTTGATTTTATTCATAGATAGATACAGTATAAAGGTATTATTCTATGAATAGAATGCCAAATTTGAATAAGTTTAAGGATTCCTACTAAGTCTTTGAAAATAATATAGGACTTTGTTTCATGAAAAATAATAATTTAAGGACTCATTTAAGGAATGTTTAAACAACTTTTTTTGGCCCAAGATTTTTATCACAACACCTTATGTGCTATGTGTATAAAATGTATGAATGTGACAAGAACCAAATTTATGCCTTATTATAATGTAAAAAAATTCAAAAAATCAAATTTATTAAAATTTTGGGCCATTCATAAAACATGGGTCCACATTGGATAGATTTTACTATTTTCACTTTCATAAGTGAAAACAATAGATACTTTAGAGGCCTATATAAAATTTGGAACAAAATTATTTCATTTGACATGAAAAAAAAGGTGAAATGTAAGATAGGTCATGGGAAAAATGAAAAAAAAGGTGAATTTGGGAGTCCTTGGAATGAGTCCTTAAGGTTCAAATGTGATACCCTAATCATGCTTGGACTAGGCGCATAAATTTTCTATAGAAACAAATCTAAAACAAATATAAGGAAAAAGACCTTGCATACAAAAGATAGAATATTCACAACATACAAAGAAAAAATAACACATAAAACTCTACATACAAAAGTATGGCAGGAAAAAGTTAATTTACTCCAAAAAATATTCCCTTGTACAATCTCAAAGGTACAAATCCTTATGGATCTTCAAAAAAAAGAAAAACAAGAAAATGGTGGAATAGGTGTTAGCCCTATCCCAAAAAAATCAATGCAAAACTAACTTAGTCTAAATTAGTACTAAAATGGGTTTTGGTACATAAAAATTGATAAGATGGTTTTTCGTAAGGAAAGTCCAATTTTGGTAAAAATTTGGTTTTGATAAAATTCTACCTTGAACAACCACCTATACAATAGTTGTTTAATTCAAACATAAGACAAGTGTTATGGTCTCCAAAGAAGGTCCATGATTAGCAATAGAGTGAAACATATGGCTACATCAAATACAAAATGGCTCACCACATCAATTGAAAAGTAATCAACAATGTTAAAGGTAGATTGCTACCAAATGTTTTTTTATCAAAACCATTTTTTATCGGATGTTTACCAAAACTGAATTCATCACCAAAATTACTTAATCGAAAATCTTTTTACCAAAACCAATTTTACTTCTAGTTTAGATTGTTTAATTTTAGGATTCATTTTCTTGAGGATTAGGTCAATTGCTTGTTCCACCATTTTTTATTTTTTCCCCTCGAGGTATTTAAGCCTTTGTCCATGTGTGGACTATATAGGAGAATACTTTTTGAAGTAAACTTATTTTTTCCTACCATGCCTTTTGTATGTAGAATTTGATGTGTAGTTGTTTTCCTACGAATGTATGGAGTATTTTGACTTTCTATATGTGAGTAATCACTATTGTGTGTTTGCTATAAGTTTGTTTCTGTAGAAGGTTCATGAGGTTGCCCTTTTGAGTTTGGATAGTCCCCTTTGTGTTAAAACTTCTTACTTACCTAAAGAGAATAAGGGGATTTTTTCTTCTACTCCCTTATTTTATTTCTCTCAAAACCTAATATTTCATTGGGTGGCCTTAACATTTGGCAACCATACTATGGATATTGAATCTAGAATTTTTGGTTCATTATCATTCCTATTTGGACAAATATTGGTTAGAGCTATTTGACTCTACCAAAATAAACCGCATATTAATTGTTGTTGTTATTGTTTGGCAAATATAAATTAAAAACCAAAAGAACCCATAGATTACAACTTTTTTGTAGTCATTTATAGCATGCATGTTGATAAGGAATATGAAGAAAGAATGGAGAAGGTTTTGCAAGAAAGTGCTAAAGTGGGCCATGTGAGTAACACAAAGCAATTGGAGCAATCCAAAAACAACCCACAGGATGTTGTGACCTTTCATAGTGGGGAACAAAACGAATTAAAAGACATTACCAAAAACACCAAACTAAAAACTATACGACCAACTAGAAATTATCCATCAAAATTGTGACGCATTAAAACTAAACCATAAACCCCACAGGAACCAATGTGGGACCTTATCAGGAAAAAAAATTTGGCACCATGAGATCATTGCGATAAATCCACATGCTAGAAAGAGCAAAATTGATTGACTCTAAAAATGAATTAATGAAATGCGTTGGTTTTTAAGAAGGAGCCTTTTGATGAGGTACAAAACATGTAGTCCTCAAGGATGAATACTTTGGATGAAGAAGAATTCCATTAGGAAATTTCAATAACACCTATTTTTAACATTCGTGCTTCTTTTCATGCGTTTTTAGTTTATACTTTTTGTCATAATTCGGGTCACCAAACAAACAATTGTCTTTATCAATCTAGTAATGTCCTGCCTACACACACAATATTGACAAATCATGGACTATATATAATATCTATACATGTTCAAAGTCTAGTTCCAGATATTCAAATCCATTTTATTCTTCAGCACTACCAAATGTAGCTTGTAGAAAGCCAACAATGGGGGTGTTCCAACAATGTGGCCTCCACCCCTTAGTTAACCCCATGATATCACCAAAGCCAATTTCAGGAATTGTAGAAGCTAGGATTGTAACAAATCATGGGGAGCTTTTAGATTATGACAAAAACTATTCCATGAGAAAACACAAATCATTCCTATTAGAAAATCGTACCATGACCGAAAAGGAAGACCATCCCTGATTAGAGATGCTGGTAAAGTATTTATTGGTGGACAAATTATACCAATTAATAATGGCGATGGTGGATCCTTCGGTGGAACTAGTAATGGGCCTCCAAGAGGTGGACCTCTAGGGGGTGGCGGTAGCAATCCGCTAGGAGGTGGAAGTAATGATCCTCTAATAGGTGGCAACAATAATCACTTAGCAAACCAAATTCCAAGATCATATGTTGTAGGGCCAACATGGCCATGGATAGGGCTTACCTGGAATTCGTGGTACCTTTCATGGTATCTTGTTCAACCCCCTAAAGCACCAAATCCCCCACCAAGTAGGAAATCCTTACCCTACCCCATTTACATTTCAAAAACGAATCCAGATGTTCATGTATGCGTGTTTCACAAGGCCATTTAGGCCAATGGTGAAAAGAATGATGTTGATATCATCAATTTGTTTTGTTTCACATTTCGCGATGCCATATCTGAATGGGGAAAGAATTTTATGAAAGCCCATCTTGTTTGTAAATTTAAAGAATTGGAGGCTGCATTTTGTAAATGCTACTAAAAAGTACAAATGGACAAACAAGTGTACATGGCATTACGAGTGATAAAACAAGGTGGAGACAAGAAGGTGGAAGTGAATTACAAATGTATATTGAAACTAGCAAATTACTTTCATCATCAAATAAACGACAATTTGCTAATAACTTTCTTTCGAACAAGTTTACAACCATATCTTCGGATAACTACAGTGGGGATGAAGAGGGACACCTTGTTCAAACATAAAGAAGCTACAATCACTTGTGAAGAAAGTATGGGAGACATTAATGAATATTGGAAGTTGTTGGAACCACTAACCAAGCAGGAAAAAACTAGCAGAAGAAGGAAAATATGTGTGATATGTGGTCAATGCAATAAACTAGGACATTCCAAATAACATTGCCATTGGAATCCAAACAACCCAAACAACAAACTTAAGGACAAAAAGGAAGTAGCAATGAATGGAGTTTTGGCTCAACCTAGTTGTGCAAGAATTATCTAACAACAAAGGAGGTCACAGAGAAGTAAATAAATCTAGTTCCATCATTTACCATTGCTTCATTTGCAATTCCATTGAACACAAGATTTATGACTACCTTTATAAAGATGCAGCTCAAGCCATGTTCAAGGAAAAGGTAGCGATGGTTACACCCAAAAAGGATGATGTTGCTATCAACATGGTTTCGGTAGTAACCACCCGTAGTTAGATACCCAAAAATGTGGTATTCAAAGAGAAAGAACCTCTCAAGAACAAGAGCTTGGTTGATTGGCAAGAAGAGGAGAGGCTTCAACGTTCATTTGAAGAAACCATTAGGGACATACAACAAAAGGAGCCACCTAGAGCTAGTATACAAACTTTGGTTAAATCCAATCTCACCAAGAATTTTCGTTTAGATACCAAAAATCAATTTTTAGGATCTACTTGTGCTATTGGAAATACTAGCGTCACCAAATTTACCAAAAGTATTAGTCCAACCAAAAATTCTTTAGTTTTGGAAATATCACTTAAGAACTATTGGAGAGTAGACATACCCTTACTTTGGGACAACTTTTCAAGATTGCTCTAGATTTGAAACAATATGTTGTTGCCAAATTCACCCTCGAAAAAATAACTATCATTACACTAGGACCTAATCTAATTATTGCTTTTGTGGCGATTGATCCTCACATGGCTATGATATAGGTTGAAGTATGCAAAAATTTGGTTGAAGATGTCCTATTGGATGGAGGATCTAACATGAACATCATGACAAAAGAATTATGGAAATGGTTAGGACTTCCTAGTCCTAAACCAACACTAAACACGCTACGGATGGCGAATCAAACCATCACCAAACTAATTGGCCTCATCAAGGACCTCAAAATCAACATTCATGGGATTCCTTACATTGCAACATTCATAGTAATGAAAAACATTATTTTGGATTCCAATTATTCCATGTCATTAAGTCAACCTTGGTTGGGTAATGCACGTGTCACTCATGATTGGGGAAATAACCTAATCACAATAGAAGGAAATGGCACAATGTAAATAATCACTGTCACTAAACATTTGGATAACAATACCAAACATCTCGAGGTTCTACTATGCTATGATCTTATGGAAGGAGTCATAGACAAAGAGGAATAAATACTTTTAGCAACAAAACCAGATTTATTTACAATAGGGACTATCACATTATCGAAACCAAAAATTCTCAATGTTGTAATATTTGGTGCAAAAGTTGGTACAAAGGACCTTACATTCAACTTTCCACATTTTAAAGGAGAGATTTCAGTTGATACTACTCCTACATGTATCAAAGTGCAAGAGTTGGAGATTGCATGATGGATGTTGTCTAAGCATCACTAGGTACAACTGCTCAATTTGGGGACTACCAAAAATCTTTAGATGATTAAATTAGATGTAGCATTGGCTAAACCAGTTGCCATAAATATAGAAGCATTGCTTAAGGAGTATAAGGACATTTTTGCATGGAATTATATCAATTTGAAGGGAATTCCACCACGAATTGTTCAACATCGCATTGAACTTGACACCACTATCCCACATGTTCATCAAGCTAGGTACTGAATGAACCCAAATTATGTTGTAATAGTCAAACAAGATTTGGACAAGCTTTTAAATGTTGGTTTCATTGCCCTAGTAGAGGAGGCTAGTTGGCTATCGCTAATTATTGTTGTACTAAAAAAGAACAACAAGCTCAAAATCTACATGGATTTTTTACAACTCAATGTTGCTACCAATAAGGATCCATATCTTTTACCCTTCACTGAAGAGGTATTGGATGAAGTGGCAAGGCATGAGGTCTATTCATTTTTAGATGGATTTTCCAGTTACCACCAAATCATGATCTCCCTGAAAAATAGATAGAAGATTGTTTTCATCATCGATTGGGGAGTTTTCATTTGGGCTCAAAAATGCTCCACCAACTTACCAATGGGTGGTGAATGGAGCTTTCAAGGATTCTATTGGAATGCTCATGAAATTATTCTTGGATGGTTTCAATGTGTTCAACAATTTGGACACCCATTTACCAAAGCTACGACTTTGCTTTGATAAATGTAGTAATTTGGTATAAGCCTGAACCTTGAAAAATACATGTTTATGGTACATTTAGGTGTTATCCTAAGATATGTGGTGTCCAAGGAAGGCAAGCCACCAGATTTGAAGAAAATTTTGGCCATTGTTCACATGCCTACATCAAAAACACCTAAGGACATTCAAGTTTTTAATGGCATAACACAGTACTATAGGTGTTCATCAAGGACTTTGTTTTCATTATGGCTCCTATTACCAAGTTATTATAGAAGATAGAGGCTTTCAAATGGATGACATAGTCCTAATAGACTTGGGAAGAAATCAAGCAGTGATACATGGATGCACTGATCTTGATTTCACTACATTGGGACATTTAGTTTCATGTTCACACAAATGTTTTTAATTTGGCAGTCGGGGTTATGTTAATGTAGAACCTTATCAAAAAATGTGACCAATCAATTGCCTATGCATTGTGGTTGCTTAAACAACGCTGAACAAAATTATACCACGACTAAAAAGGAGGCTTTCGTGATGGTGTATGTTTTCCATAAATTCCATCATTACTTGTTAGGCAAAACATTTGTCTTTTATGTGGATCGTATGGCATTATTATACTTGGTTCGAAAACTGTAAGTTTCAGGAAGAATAACATAGTGGCTACTTCTTTTCTTGGAATATGATTTTTCAATAATCTATAAACTGAGGATATCTCACTCTATGGTGGATGCCTTATCCTAAATAGTTGATCTCACATAAGAAAGTGGAGTACTAGATCAAACAATGGACGCTCTGCTTTTCTTCTTACAATCGGTGTGGTTACATGAAATTTCCAAATACCTCACTA
>Ga0209208_10003476_pt1 | contig 22518 bp, 18 predicted proteins | sample S1TSphfallax_3_FD_187694 | JGI IMG/M metagenome (GOLD analysis project Ga0209208, IMG submission 187694) | Host-associated microbial communities from peat moss isolated from Minnesota, USA - S1T2_Fd - Sphagnum fallax MG (SPAdes) (version 2) | ecosystem: Host-associated > Plants > Peat moss >...
GTTTTGGGACATGTAAAAGTATATTGGGATGTGGTTGCAAAACATTACCCATTTTATCTAAATACATAGCAATTGGTACACACAACTATTTGATATCTATCTTGTTTCACGTGGAGTGTTATTTGCATTAATAAATTCCTCCTCTTCTAGAACTAAATGGCCTAGAATTAATTCAACGATCAATTGTTGAATAGAACTTGTTCCAATGTTTTGAAAATAGGTGAATGTTTGAAACTTCATGACAATACTATGTTGTTGGACAATACCCCTATGCTTTGGAACACTTGATTGATATCAAAGTGACATATATGCATAACACATGGATAACAAAAATTCAATCTTAAATGCATGATAATAATTAAATATTTGACACACAAACCCATTACAACTATGCACATACAACTTCACACTTGGAAGCCCATTTCCAATATTTGTGAATGGAGTTAGTTGATGCCTCACCCATTCCCTTTTTGTGTCAGTGGCTAATCCCAACCTTGCCAAGAAAAATAATGGTATTTGAAGATTATGATCACAAATATACTAATAATAAGACACTCATACTAGTCAGAGTTCTCTCGAGTCTAGATGATGTACCTTGTGTGTTTCACTATTATTATGTGCCCTAACTTATGTGCATCAAGCTCTTGTGTGCCCTAGCTTCTATGCTACTCATGGCTTGAATTGTGGAAAGGTGAACACGAGGAAAGAACATGCCTTCTTTCAAACCTAGTCATAACTTTTTTCTTCACAATGAATTTCTTCATTTGTGCCCCAAAAAACCACCGCCTAGTCACAACTTGGCGTCATTTTTAATAGATTATTTGTCGATAGAGTGCCAAACTAAACTTGAAAGTACCATATTATATGGGTAAGTATTGATCTTTGTCATTGATAGATGATAAAAATTAATTTGTGTTCTTTGACTAATTATATATTTATTTTTTGTGTTTGTGAATGTGTTGAAATTTTAAATTGTCAATTCTGAGACTTTATTTATCTTTATCATCAACTTTTTTTACCTTTGAAACACATGACATTTTATTTTAAAATTATGTAAAATTAACCTAAAACCTATTCTTTAAATATGCAAACTTTAGATTTTTTCCCCTCATAATGTGGTAACTTGGGCCCAATTTTTTTTAATTAAAAAAACCCTTTTATATATATATACCTTTCACACCCTTTTTTTTTTCTTTCTCATCAAGTTGCGAAAATTTCACCAAAAAAGAAAACAGCATGCCAAGTGGGTTGTTGGGTATTTCCATTTTGGGAATCATCATGGGGACCTTTGGAATGAGAATACTTGCAGTCCATAGTCCAATCCTCTGGAAACCCCTCCAATGCTCCTTTTAATTTTGCATCCAGTCTAGACATCAGGGGAATTTCCTTTTTTTCAATTTCTAAAATTAAATAATAATAATAATTCCAGAATTTTAGCAAAAATTTAATTGAATTCACATTACAGTAGAAAGAATTTTCCACTTTTCTGGCTTAAAAAGACAATTTTTGGGGGAGGAAAAAAGAAAAAGAAAAAAGGAAAAAAAAAACTTGAGGACATGTTTTGCTTGAATGATTGTTCATGGCTGAGAAGCGATCCAATTATTAAGTTCCAGAATTTACAAGACTATTGGATGGATCACTAATCGACAATCAAGAAAAAATTGAGATTGGAAAAAATCATGAAGACTATATGCCCAAGTTAGACACATACTCTAGCCATTGGGTATGTCCAATATTACAACCTTCGAGATAAAAGGTGATCTATGGAAACATGATGAAATTATTGATGGAAATTACAATGAAAATATGGGCCCAATACATGGGAACATTTCATTCATTTTGTGTATTGAAACTTATGACAATTCAATTCAATGAATTTGTAATGAAAAATCACTACAATGAATTCGTAATGAAAAATTCACTCCAATGACAATTTGTAATAAAAAATTCCCTACAATGAATTTGTAATGAAAACTTCACTACAATGAATTTGTAATGGAAACTTCACTACAATGAATTTGTAATGAGAAATGTGAATGACGAGTGAACAATTAGTGAACTAGGACCCGTGCAATTGACCAAGTGTTTAAACCTTATAATGTTTGAGGTCGGTTATATAAGCGACTTTCCAAAAGGAAGAAACAAAAGTCGAGAGTACAACAAAGGTTGGATATTATGTGTCACGGGCCGGTGCACAAGTGTCCCATGACACAAATTATTCAATCGAAATGGCTGCAAAAACTTTGGTTTCGGGTACAAGGTATGAAGGGCCCCCCATAGATAGATGGCCGGGGGAGACGAGAATCTCTTGAGCGGAGATTTTGGTGGCTCATGTCCAAGACTCCTCCGCAAAGCAAGGAGGTCTCGAAAAGAGGGAAAAATCAAATAAAATAAAAATCGTTCAACGGCCTTCACTACGGTAGTCACTTCAGTTTTTCCCTCAAACCCATCAAAGTACTTTAAAATATCGAGCTATTCGGATTTTAAAGTTGGGTTCCTTTCCATATACGACATCACTAAGTGTAGCACGCATTCCATTTACTTGTTGGGGGACCCCATTGCCTAGTGACGTAAATGGAATGCATGCTACATGTAGTGACGTCGAGTATGGAAAGGAGCCCAACTTTTAAGTCCGAATACATCTAGAACGATTTTTTTCCCTCAAAGTCTGGTGGTGAGCTTGGATTTTTATTTATTTTTCATTAAAATTCCTTTGCCTAGATTGAAATCAGATTTTTCAAGTCAAGAAATTGCCCCCCCAAAAAAAGATATTCAACATAAAAATTCATTGAAACTTGCAATAAATTAAAACCCCTCAAGCTTGCTAATCATATATAAGTTATTGAAATTTAAGTAGCTTCAAACAAAATTCACTTTGATTCATGTTTGGAAACAACAATTGCGATTTTCAAAATGAGTTAGTGGAAATTGTAAAACCCTCACTCATATCCAATCAAACTTTCACAAAGGAATTGTACACGTGTTTTGTCATGATATTTTTTCATGCCATTCAATTGGAAATTGCACAAAATGTTTAGTTTGAGAATAACTCAAAACTAGGATTTCTTGTCTTTCATATTGAACTAGACCTTTGTAATTGACACTACTCCCATACTAACACACCCATAGGATTGTCAAAATGGTATAGAGATAGAATTTTTTCAATCCTAATATTTGCAATGAAATGTATAACTTTTTTGTGATTGAACAAAGGGACAAAAGTTTTGGGGTGAGGATTATGATGAGTTGATTCTTCAAATTGAACTTCAAAATATGTCAAACTACACAAATCAAATGAAAAGGATGATTAGTGTAATTGGAGTTAGTTTTGGCTCATGGATTACCCATGAGCTCACAAAACTCATCACAAAGGAGGGTTTGAAAGTAGGCACCACCACCTCCTTCCCTACAAGGTAGGCTATAGCTTTGACTCATGGTTACATCAAAATGATTTTTTTTAGAACTTCCATTGTCAACTATTGAAATCAAATTTTTTTTGTTGTCCTATGACTTTGGAAGTTCATAACTTCTAACATAATTACCCAAATAGAGAGCATGATACTATACCATTGGAGTTAGTTTTGGCTTATGAATTACCCATATGCTAACATATATTCATAAGACTCCCCACAACTTGAATTTGCAAGGAGGCATCACCCTCCTCCCTAGAACATAGGCTATAGCTTATTTTCATGCCTCTATTTAAATGAAAATTTTCTTAAGACTCCCATCATCAAAAACCAAATTCAAGATTCTTTTGTTATCATATGACTTTGGAGGTTCATAATTTTTACATAAGTTAACCAAATAGAACATGATATTACGCCATTTTATAGCCTTTGAAAAGAGCTATTCAACGCCATATCAAGTTCCTCTAATTTTGAGTTTGGAAAATGTTGAAAAAATTTGACGACATAGAACCAACATTCTTTGACCCAATTCTTTGATTACTGTAGAACCTTGATTAAGGGTCAAAACCAATTCTATAATATTTACAAACTATTGGTCAATAGTATATATATATACCCTTACCCTTTACCCACATTGGTAAAATGTTCATAACCTTTAATACCCTTACCCAGTTTGGAAAAATTTAAAGCCTATTTCTTGCCCTTATGGAGCTGAAAGATAGTTTGAAACTTTATATTTACCCGTATATGTGGCTAATATATTTAAATAAGTATACTGGACCAACACTAGTGTTTTATTGTAGGACGGTGGAGATATTCTGATGCTTCTTCATGTGGAAGGTACACTGGAGTTGGGAGCACCTCTAGCAAATGGGCATATATGGGGGGGGGGAATCAATCAAGTAGTGTGTTGTAGGAGTTAAGGTGTGAGTGTGTGTTATGAGAGTGTGACTGTAGCCAGGAAGCCTTGCTCATTTCTTGTGCCTCCTCTTGTGTAAAAACTGACCACCTTCTCCTTCCTTTTGACTAATCTAACGTCTCCCCTTGTGTACAACTTTGAAATCTATTGCAGTCATGGGTTGCTACTACAACAATATAAAACAAAACAACACTCACCCAATTGGCACGGGATCTCTCGAGTGGATAAACCTATCTACCTATCTATCTATCTATCTGCAATTCCTTTGTGTATTCCATTGGCATCCTTTTGTACGTTCCTTCCATGGGGGAAATCAATCGTGGATTGCATTGTCAGATGTGTGTGTATGGCCTACCCATTAATTGAATTGAGTAAGAAATTGTGTGGAATTTGTATACGAAGGGATTTGATTAGGCGCATGTTATATAACATTGTTGTACGAAGTACTATCATCACCCAATTTTGTATGTGACAAATTGTGCTCAACTTTCGCTTTTCATCAGCATTATTGGTTGTTGTTATTGGTTTGGTCCATTACCTAAAAAAACCCCATGCCATTTGTTTCACCCTGCCATCACCCCCCCCGCCCACAGAGAGAGTACCAGGCACAGAGGGAGGGAGGGACTATTGCATCCAGCATCATTCGTACTGGGCGTTACCTTAAATGACACCGCTCACACTGGTGCATTTGGGGAGATATTCTCATCATGTTCACATTAAAACAGTTTTTTGTCAGATATTTAGGGTTAGGGTTAAGGTTAATTTGGATCATTTCATTTGGGAGCAGAGGGTGGCAGCTCATATTTGGTGCAGATACACACACACACACACACACACACCATATGTAAAAAAGGATGTATTCTGATTGAATATCTAGTGCACCTTTTTGTTCATGTTCTGGTTTCTTTGGAGTCAAGTTTGTGTTTTTCCTGGTTGTTTTCTGGGTTTCAAAAAGAAGAGGGAGAGGAGGAAGCAGACTCCAGAAATAATATATCATTTAATTAGGTTTTGTAGACTGCTTTGCTCTTTTGTTGTTTGTGAATGGCAATTCCTGTTTTGTAATGTAGCTACTGTAATGGACAGACTGCCAATGTAAATGTAATGTAACATAATGTCATGGACTGAATATTTGGCAAGAACCAACCCATCATCATGAAGAAGAAGATCTGAGAGGGCAAATGTTGTTAAAACACTTTGTGACTTTTAAAAACAAACACTCACTCAATGGGCTATTGATTGCAATGGGTCTTTGTAGGGTGGTGAGTAATCATAACTCACATGGTACTACTACACACAAAATGGACAATAATTGCAAAGGAGTGTGTGAGTGTGTGTGTAAAAGCTCAAAACTACTGGCCCACTAGTAGTACTACTACTGACTGGCCTCATGAATCGTGATTTGTCCCTTCCCTTCAAAGCACTTGAAATTAGGGTGGAACTTGAAAATCCAGTCAAACCCACCAAAAAATTGTACAATACAAAAATATAATGAATGAATGACCCATATCTCTTGTCATCTCTTTAATTTTGCTGATTCTTGATGACAAGTAAACCTTTTTGTCAGGAGTGCCAAAAACAAAAGGAGCTTGGTGGGTTGGGTGTCATTGAATGAAAACACCTGAGGCTCATGAATGGGGAAACTTTCTGCTGTTGGTGAGAAGTCTCTGAAGAGATAAAGTTTAGATACTTTTGTTGGCCTTGCCTACCAAGGCACGGATATTGTTGTGTTTAGATATTCATTCTAGAGTATATAGTAGCTTAAGGGATTTTGGCCCCTAGCTAATAATAGGTCTATTTTGTTTTGTTGTTGTTATAGGTAAAGCAAGTAAGCAAGCAAGTTGGCCCTTTTTTGCACTTGTCAAATGTGTGGTCACATGTATATTGAAGGGGGCAATTGAAGAATTGTATCCAAAAGTCCATCACAAATGAGCAAAAACAAAACCATAGAAAATTGGCCATCACGCTTCTCAAAGGAAGGTGAAACTAGGAGTCAAAACTAACCTCTTTGTAAACATGGTTTCACTTGGGACCTCATGTCATAAGTTCCCATTTCTGATTTCTTTATAGGGATGTTGAATTCCTATGTCTCTTCTTGTCTTTTTCTTTTTTTTCCCCTTCTTGGAAGGGGAGGAGAAAGGGTTTCTTATGACTTATTTTAAGGCTCTTACACAAGTGAAATGAATGTTCCACCTCACATGTCCACCTACCAAAGTTGGAAGAGCTTGAAAGTCATACAACTGATATTCATTGTTCAAGGTATTCAATTTTGAAAGAGTATATCCTATCCATACCCTTGAATATACACAAGACAAATTTGTACTCAGGGAAATATGTGTGCCAAAAATGAAGGTAAAATAAATTAGGGTGAGTAAGCCTTAAACCTATATATATATATATATATATTCAGTTTGTGGGTGTTTCTTATTTTACCAACTAGTGGGTGCCCGTGACCTTCGGCCACTGTGAAGTCCCCCGGTTTCTTTAAACTTGGTTCATGTTTTAGTTTTTTTTTAGAAACTTTTAACTTTTTTATTTTTTTATTTTTATGTGTTTTATTTTTATTATTATTTTGTGTAATAAAAATAAAGTGTTTCTTTTTCACTTTTATATATATTTTTATTTGGATGCAAGTTTGAAGTTTGGAGAAAGAAGACACACCTCATTATTTTTCAAGTAGGGTTTTTCTTCAATATTTATAAGTTTTATTTTTTCTTATTTTTTACTCTTTATTTGGTTTCTTTATTATTGGAAATTTTTTTTCTTTTAAAATTATTTCATTGTATTTCCCTTTCCTTGTTTCATTTGTTTCCATTCTTTTTTTATAGTTTTTGTGTTTTTACTTTTTTTTTGGTTTATGTTTGTTTCATGTTTTTATTTTTTCTATTCTTATTTTGTCTATCTTCATTTTTTTTCTATTTTTATGTATTTATTTCTTTTTTTTTTCAAGAAAATTTTAGTTTTTTTAATATGTTCCATAATGAAAATATATATTTTTTTAAATTGTATTTTTGTTTTATTAGATGCAGGTCCCTCGGTTTTCCCCCAAGGATTTCTTTAATAGAAATGGCACCTCGCGCGACCCCCACAGCGGCTGCCCTGGCCGCCTTGCCCTACCCTGTTTGTCACCAACTCCACAGAGAACGAATAGTGACTGAAAGAATCTTCCAGGCACTGCCCAATTTTTGTCCACATAGACAGACACCACCATGTTTGCTTTAATATATAAGATTTGTTGGAATGTGGGGTCAACAAAATCATTGAGCCTGGTGGTCAATCCCAAACAAAGAGTTGATGTGTAATATGCAAAAGCCTCACAAATTTCCTTAATTGTCGCATTGTGTGTGTGTGTGATTAGACAATTGAACTCCATGTGTTCATTGATCAAAGGTTTTATTGTTATTTTTGGATATATTTGTACTCAAAGATGAATCAAACACCCTGATTTTTGCATTTTAACATGGGATTTGTGCTTGATCCCATTGGGTTTGGCCTTTGTAAAAATTGTCAATATTGTTTTAGTGTGGATTTTTTTCTTCATTTTTAAATAAATAAATGCATACATACATACATACCCATTAAAAAACCCCAAATAAGGATATATGATTAAGGGTCACTTAGACCTTACCCATCTACCATGAACCACAATTTTATCATACTTCGAACCTATCCTAATGAAGAAAATTTAATGGTAATATAGCCTTACCCAATGGCCCTTACATGAGGTCATACCAAAAATATATGCTCACACAACATTGGTTGGAACCAAAGTTACAAGTTTTTCCATTTTTGTAACTTACAACTAGGTAGGGGTAAGGCAAATGATGAACATTTACCCTATTTGTAAGGTAAAAGGTAAATATTTCATTGTTCACCCTATACATAAAATGCGGGTATATGTGGGTAAATTATGCAAGGTAAAAATTATTTCCCACAAGTATGGCACATTCTCAAAGTGAAGAAAGACGAGTATGCAATTGGCATTGCAAACATGAATACAATGAAATTTTGAACATCCTAATAATCAAATTTTAAAATGTCATCTAATCGATCAATAGAATTAAAAATATGTTCAACTTGAATTTTTATAATGGAAAAGAATAGTAGAATTTAAAGAGCTCCCAAGAGCATATGGTAAGGTTATTTTCCAAGGCATTTTATGTAATGAATACAAATAAAATGATACACCTTACCATAAGTAAGGTCAGTTTTGTCATTAAATAATCCTCAAAATAATGAAATGAAATTTTGTGGAAATATGAAATTGATAGGTTGAGAATCATCATAATTATTACACACTAAATAATTTCATTGCTCGTATCACAATATTATAGTACATGATGGAAATAATAATAATTTTAAAATTAGAAAACAAATTCATTTATTGAAAAAATAATTATTTGTTTTGTCAATGTGGAAACTCACCCTAGGCTACAATATATATATAATAGTTAGTTATCATAATTTGAACAAATTCATTATAACCAAATGCATTGCAAAATATTGAAATGGCATGTATGCTTTATTTGCCCTCTTCAAAACAATTACCCTCCCCCCAAAAAGGATAATCCTCAATATTTACCCTATATACTATTCGGGTAAAATAAAAACAAGGTAAATATGAATATTTGCCATGTAGGTAGGACAATCCACATCAACTAATAGCCCATGGTGGTGGGCAACATCAAATTGGTGGTGCCATGGTTGAAAATGTTGATGTAACAATCCATTGCAACACCTATATCACCAAAATAAGTTAACCTTATTAGTTGGAATCTTAACACTAATAAAATGCACAAAGTAGTCTCATCACCAAGAAGTCCTATATCAAGTGAAAGAAAGAAAAGTTATCATTATTTTCTTGTTTGCTTACTTGTTGCGTGAATTGTGTTTTCTTGAAATTCTTTCTTTCACCTTGCGCTTCTTTTTTTCACCACACTTGTTACACTTGTGTTTTAAAGTTCTTCACACGATCCTCACATTCTTCATCTAACCCATAAAACCAAATGTAAATCCCAACACAATTGACAATAGAGAAATTGCACAAGGAGACAAAATATGTGATTAAAATCCACATAAATTAATAGCCCATGGCTCTTAGAAGCAAACTTTTGCCAAGTTGTAAGAATTGTTGCATTAATTCCATTTTTAAAAATTAATAATTGATTTTCACAACTAATCAATGAACAATACTTTACGTGCAAGTGTAACCTTCACCACATATGAACAATGAACTATCATATCTCCACCATCGTGTACAACATTAAGCCCCCAAATATTGATATTATCATCAAAAACTATCTTTGTTCCTTTTCGTAGATTCTCATGTTTGTCATTCACTATTGTACCTACAAAATGTAATGCCCATTTAAGATGACTCCCAAAACGTAAATTCATTTCAAATATTGCAACAAAAACAACAATGACAATGACAACAATATCTTATCCTTAAGGAACTCAATTTATAATGCTTGTCCCCATATTTGCACAAATGTGCAAAATGACAAAACATCATAAAGATGAGAACATACAATCTTGTGACATTGAGATGTTGAAGCCCATGCACCTCCTTTGGTGTCCTAATATATGGGGTTTCAAGTTTTCATGCTTTCCAAAAATTAAAATTTCTAATTTTAAAGCATCTGGACTTTTAATACATGTATCTTTATAATAGCATGTAAAGCATAATTTGGATGAAGTTCACACTTTAAATAGTGTGAAACTAAGTTTCAACCCATGAATATTCATAGGATATAATGTTCTCCAGCAAGACTAACAAAGAAATATGATTGATTCATGTAGTTGCATTTAACTAATCCTCAATGTACAATGTCCAATCTTTCATATTTATGAGTTCGGATGGGGAATAACTTACATACACTATTTTGGATGTAGTATGAATAGATGCCCATATACCAAGTATCAAAAAAATGAGACCGTTTTAATACCAATGTTTGTTTTGGGATTTTTTTAACATAGCTCAAGTGACAATCATCCATAAGAAGATTTTCAAAAAATGGTCATCATCCCTAATAAGATTTAGCTGAATCTAGTTATAAACTAGATATGAACTACAAATCTTTAATCAATGGTTTGTATTTATGGCTGCATACAAAACCAAATATAGGAATTTGCTAAAAAAAAATTCTTTCACTTTTTTTTATTGAAACCTTCCAAAATCATTCATTTTTCATTTCAGAAAAAAAAAGGTTCATTTTTGGTCAAAAAGTTCCTAGTAAAAAAAACATTGTTTCAATCACTTTGAACATTATCATATGAATGTGATTTTCAATTTTGTGCAATTGTGCAAAATTGGAGGTGTGGTTGTAATACAATTGGGGGAAGGTGTGATTATGTTGATTAGCAAAAAAAACATTTCATAATTTGCCAATCAATCAATTTTTGCCAAAATTTATAGTAGCAAGTTTTGAACTTTACTTGAACCAAATCATCAAAATAATTACATTTTAAAGTTGTAGAAGCATGGTTTAACATTAATGCATTAACCTAAACTTGCCACATAACTTGACTTTTTTTTTAATTCCATCATAACCATTGACTAAACTAAAGGAAAAATTGAAAAAAATCATTATGATTCTATCATGATATATACAACCAATTAAATCACATTTAGGATCCTCTATGATATAAGGTTATGAATGAAAATATTTCATTAAAAGAAATCTCACTAAAAAAATGACCCAATCCAAAGATATTATATATACAATTGGTTAAATTCCACTTTTATGAATCCATTTTCAAATCTAGATTGCATTGGATTTCCAATATGAAAATTGATATGATTCTTTTCCCAAGCTAACATCAATTTAATTTCTTCTATAAATTTGTTCATTTCATTCAAAAAATATTGACACTAATTGATATTTATTCATTCCAGCTCAAAAGTTTGTGCTTAAAGGAATGCATTGGAGATTGCCATCATGTTAGTTATTATTTTTTGAAAATATTATAATACAACCACATGATTTTTTTGGCATATATTTGGATGAGGAAGAAGGTAGGCTTTCTTTGTGCAACTTGGAACCATTACCTTGGTTTAAATTGCTTAAGGAGAAAAAAAAAGGTAGAGCCAATTTTCTTGGGGAGAAGAGAAATGGGACCTCACTTTTCTTGAAGAGCTTGGCTACATTTCAATGAAGAAAGTATCTAAGGAAATTTCAAGTCTTTAAATTTTTTAGAAGTTGCAAAAAAATTGAACTTATCATTTCATTTTCATCCATTTTGCATTTTTTCCCTTAATATTTAATCCATTTTGCAACCTTAAATTTCAAATTTTCATCCATAATGAAAATGTTCATCCACTATGCAATTATCATCCATAATTTTTGGTTCACATAATTTGATAATTGTTGGTGAAAATTGCGAATTTGGAAATGAAATCCAACATCCCCAAGGAAGGGATATGTGAATGAGCATTCCGCAACAAATCCACAACTTGCCATTTTGTGAAACAAAACCATTTTTCAAGGCAATTTACCAAGCAATACATTTCCCCCATGAAAATGCCATTCCTTAACACAATCATTTCTTGGGGGCAATTCAACACAATTTCCTTTGAAAAAGACCACTCCTTCCAACAACCCAACGATTTCTTGAGCAAAGATCAACACATTTGCTCAAAAACACAACACAATGATTTCCTAGGGTAACAACCATTTCATGGCGTGACATCCTCATTTTTGAGGAATGGATGTTCATTCCCATTCTTCTTCCTTGGATGAAAGCCATATATGATGAAAATAAAAATGATGAAAGGGTTTGAATGCATGTGTTCCCATTTAAAAATAGAAGTAGTCAATTGCTATGCCCCACCATTCTCTTTAAGAAATGTTAATATCCCAACCATATTTAACATAGTTCTCATAACTAGGGGACATTTTTAAAAAATTCAAGATTAGTTTCATTATGGACATCATTCACGGGCATGCATATTTTACACTAGAGATTGAATGACATTTAATTCATCACTCTATTTTAATGCTTATATGACGTTTGGCTTTGCAATTGTGACAAGGCACATGGAACAATGAGAATAAAAATTATGATGTGAATTTTATGCCCAAAACTTACCTTGACACTATTTTGGGCGGCTTTCAAAATATGAGGTATTGCAAGAGTCACCCTTATGCATAATAAGTGAGTATTTCTTATAAAATTAGGGAAATTGGTATCCAAGGTATTGCTTAAACAAGCAAATTGATAATAAGAGCATCTAAAAAAAATCATAATTCAATTATTTGATACAATAATCTCACAAAGACCCTCCCCCACCAGGTATGAAAAGAAAAAAGAAGGATTGACCAATCTAGGGGTATTCAACTTGCAAATGCCAATATCACTTGAGCTTGGAAAGCCATAACAAGTTGTAATGACAATGTTCAAATGAATAGTTCGTGCAAAAGAAATTGTTATGCGGGTGACCAAACAAAAATCCATGAAGCAAGCTAGGGTGCTAAAAACCATATAGCACCCCGCTTTTATGTGTAATGGATGGTAAAGAACCTTCAAACCATGCCAAAATTGGCTAACAATAAATTCGTTGTTGAGGAAGTTTGGTTTGGGTGCAAGGGTTCAATAAAGTGATTTTTTGGTGGCAAATTTTCGCCATTTTGTGAAAAAATGTTTTCAAAAAGAATATTCCACTATAAATTCTCTATTTAAAAAATAAAAAAGCCCAAAAAACACAACAATTGCCTACAATATGATGGGGTGCTTCAGATGTTATATTTTCATATTTCAAATATCCCCAAATTTGGCTAACTATAAGTGTGGACTATTGCCATTTGAGCAACATCCCAAAATTGAAAACAATAAAAAAGAAAAAAGAAAAAAGGTCTAATAAGGACATTTTCTAGCATTAAGTTATAATGTAATTCAATCCTTTATTACTTTGTCTTGCATACAAAACATAACTACTACTTGGAAAAACCATGGAATGGAGGCATGTGAAAAAGATCAGGTCAGATTTTTAACAATTTGATACCTAGCTTACATAGTTGGTGGCCTCCCCCTCTCCCCTCATCTCAGCTAAAGCAATTGGAGAAAACTTCCTAGTGTACATGGAGGGCACCTTATATGTACACACATTCATAATGCCTCCTCTTCAAAATCAAAAGTAGGAGGTTTTAGAAGAGGCCTCCAACACCAACCATTTCATCCTAGGCCTCTTAAATTGATCAGGAATACCCTACCCCTAGGGCCTTACCCTACTACCCTTTCTCTTCCTCTTACATGTGTAACACATGCTCCATTTTATAATAATCTTCAAAGCTTGTTTAGGAGTGTTTTGGAGTGTACAACCTTTTTTGCTCTTGCACGGCTCTCGACTTTGGACTTTGAACTTTTCCAAAGATTGGTGCAAAGGCTAAAAGTTACACAACCTGAGAAAAGTCGTATAAAACCAAAGATTCTAACTATTTGAAGATTTGTTTTGTACTCATCTCCCAAGTGCTTTTCCATGGCTTGGTTGATGATGTTTGGTGAGTTGTGAAACCCTTGGTAGTCTTGCTCGATGTTTTACTTTTAGGAATTTTTGTTTGTAACCAAAGTGGCAATCATCCAAACAAAGATGTAGAATAAAAGTGACGATTATCTGTACGAAGATTTAGCCAAATCTGGTTATAAACACACACACACACACATATTTAGTACAAATATTTAATTGTCCTTCTATGTTTTGGCTACAAATGAAAAGCAAATATACGAATCTGGTGACTTTTACTTTTTCTTCTTGGAATTCAAGTGAGAACAACCTCTCTATTGCAAAAGATTTACAATTCTCTTTGCATTCGGGAAGTTTCAAAATGGAGGAATGGAGAATAATAAGTTGTCTTCTGTAGAGGCTTTCTTCACTGACTAAACCTTTCTTGTTAGCACTTTAGCCACAATCTATACAAGCCCTTAGCACCAATCTAAATAAAGTCAATTTGATTGGGTTTGAGTTATCCACATGCATAACATGCACTTGGTTCTTCTAAGTAGAAGAAGGGCAAATGATCGAGCACAATGGAGTTTCCCATCCAACTACCATTTATAAGTACATCATCCTCAAATGTCTAGAACACAATCACTTGTGTACATCCCTCGTTACACAAATGAAACGGTTCAATGATTGTAGAAATACCATGTGCATCGTAACCAACAACAATGTTCAAGCTTTTGCCCTTAGTGTTCCACAGCCAAAACTAGTGTAAAGGCCTGAAGCTCAGAGATCAACAATATCGGGTGCTACAAGCATAACAACTATACTGTAACTATAAATGATCTTAATGGTGACATAATCACTTATTAGAATGCTGCAACCATGTAATTACACAAGGTTTTTCTCTTCGTCAAAGGAAGCTTTTGGAACATGAAATCAAATTCCTTTTGCCTTGGACCATTGATGTGAGCATGTTAACAAACCCATTCTAAACATATCCAATTCATTACAAGTGAAATCCTTCATAGGTGACTGACTATATGATATAGATATTTAAGAGCAGCACTTACATGTAAGAAAGCTTGTCTGGAAAGCTAAATCAGAATCCAATACTTGAATAGCATTGTGTAGTAGACATGAATGTAGTAGACATTGTTTAGCACAGCAGTGCATCCATCATAGCTTGCATTCAAGATGCTTGAGGAGCTTCATGCAGTTGGTTTCTGCTAATTTGTCTTCCTTTGTCTTGTCCACCTTCATCTGTATCTGCAGCCCCCAGCACTTCCACTAACTGCTTCATGACAGGTTACTGGCTCAAATCCTTCATACTCATGCAATCCAATTGCACTTTGCTACCAAATGAATTCCAACTTAGTTTCATGTTACATGTAACAGAAATTGATTGCAAGGACCCCCTTCACCAAATTTCATGTGAACATAACCAAACCACAGCAAGTCCTTGCGCATGAATTGTGGGACACAAGCATGCTGCACACTTGTCTGATTGCACCAAACATGATTCTTGGTCATTGCATTTGCTGCTAAGACAAATGACAGACCTGGCATGTGTTAACTGTCACTAAAAAAAGTTGTGTCCTACACAACCAAGAAAAAAATGACTAGAGGTCATCAACTCCTCAAAAAATTGACTGTAGTCATACAATACAACTTGGTTTTGTATATTCCTTCACTCTGCTGCAAAAGAAGGGAACCGCTAATGAACATGTTTCCATGCCTTGGAGTCACAGGGATGTCTGACATCTGGACTACAGTTCAGCAACCCAATATTGATAAGAAATTCACAATTATGACTTGTGTGCATATTCTGTCATTGTATCAATGTGGAGGACAAGTTTCAAGAATCAAATCAAATGCTGCAAAATAGCCTGTACACATGTCTATTAAGTTCCAATTCCAAAAAAGAACACTTGGAAGTTTGTGACTTCACAGTTTACAGAGGGAAAATTTGTTGGAGAATTAAGCGCTCAAGATCAAATCAGCAGCAACATTCAGCCTAATTGCAAGCTTCTAGAGCACATTTTCTTCCTCAGAAATGTCAAATAGGATAAATTTCATGTTTCAGATCACTTAATGGCAACCCTGCAAAGTGAATTAGCAAGTAAGAAATGAACCAACAACAAGAGGAACATCACTCTCAGCCAGTGCAAGGAGCCAAACAGTAGTCACAGATAAAAAGGTTTGAGTCAGGGAGTAAACCTTCCCACATTGGAGTTGCCACAAACAGAAAATTGGTACTAGGAGGTTGGTATTCAGTATTCACTCAAGAGAGAGGAAAATGCAAGGGTGAACAATAGCACCAGTCTCACATGTTACAGTGCTCATCAACATGTATAGCAACAGCAAACCAAGGAACACAAAACTAAGAGGTAATTTACTTCAGCTTGGTTCTGCCTGCCTTGATGTCTGATTCTCCCAATAAATGGATTTCCAAACTGACTTTGCCATCTTGTGGATCCCTTGCTATGAACATGTTGTTATAAGTTCATTCATTGCAAGGGATTATGAGGTGAGCTTACATTGTCTGGAAATGTATGCATGCTGAGCTCATGCACTACCATGGACATGCCCAGATTAGGGTTAGGGTTTCAAGTCCAGAAGAGGACTGTGTTTCTCTCTAGCTGGTGGTGGGGTTTTTCCATCTGCACAGAAAGAAGAGATGCACAAGAGCAAACTCCTGTTGTTCTCCGAGGGAAGAGGATCCGAGAGAAAAAAAAATTTATTGCTGTTGCTGGAAATATGGAATGAGGCATGGAAGTGATCATCATGCCAGAAGAATGGACAATTGTGCGAACTCGGAGAAGTAAGGCTCGGTCTCATCAGCGACATGCCCATTCTCCTTCCTTTCGTCCTCCAGTCTCTTCTTCAACCCCTACTGCTGCTGCCGCCTCTTCTTCTTCTCCTCCTTCAAATGGTTTGAGTTCTTCAGGCAATGGGACAATGGAGAAACTCGTGGGAAAGCAAGATGGGGAGGGGGAAAGGAGGAAGATGGAGGAAGAAGAAGAGCATAAGAAGCAGCTATTGGTCAAGGTCGAGAGATCTATGGAAAAGGTTCAGCATTCTGCCTTCTTCAAGAAGTTTATGGAGCAGCTCCAGGACTTAGAGCTTTTGGAGATCTTGTTAGGAACTTGTGAACAAGGAAGAACGGTAGGTGAAACCGGAAGCTGCTTGAATGGAGCGACTTCTTCTTCTTCTACTGGGGCCTCTCCGGCAGCTCCAGAAATCCTTGACGGTAGATTTCTTCTTGCCATATGGTTTAGATGTTTGACAGTTGTGGTGATGGTTGCGGCATGCTGAAACTTTAGCTGTCTCATTAGGGTTTGGAGCTGTGGATTGCTTCTCTTCTGACCACCTAAACAAGATGCTTTTGGGCAGGTTCAAGCAGCACGGATTCAAGAGAGCACAACGGAAAGACAATGGGGATTGACTTGGTAGTATTCGGAGTGGGTAGTATTGCGGACAGTGAAGTCTCCCGGTGCCAAATTGCCCTGGCTATGCTCCTCAAGCAGAAGTATGAATCCTTGTTCAACAAGGTTCTTGTCTACGATCCTGTTCTATCAGACTTGGAGTTTAGGGTTTTGACAACCTTAGGATGTGCACCGATATGTCATGATGAGAATGGAAGCAGGCGAGTGCATGTACCCACAGTTTTTTACATGCCACACTGTGAGGTAGGCCTTTACAACAATGTGTTGCTTGCTAATCTGGAGCCATGGTCATGTCTGAGTCAAGTCTTGGTACTAGGGAACAGTTTCCACAAGTACCAAGAGCGATGGTCTGTATTCCCACAGCCAATGTCTCCTCGTCCTGACTGTTTGTTAGAGCTCCAGAAGAAGCATGTCAAGGAATACATTGTTGACCCTGTAAACTTTCCTCTTGGATCTGCCTTCAATGACATGAGCTGGCACTTCTTTCCCCACCACAGATGGGATTCCAAAACCTTAAACCCTGTACCCTAAACCCCAGGATGCACCTTTTGTGGAATTTCTGGTCTGCTTGCTCAGGTGCCTCCCTCTCTCTCTATGCTTAGGGGCTGTGGTTATCTCTCTTCTTCTGTGTTCTGGTCAAACCTTAGACACCCAGCCCTGTTACAGTGTTCCAACCAATTCTTCATTCTTTGCTCTGGCTCATCCAGCTTGACCAGCTTTTGTTGTCCATTTTTTGTGGCTGTAATCAAAATTGAGGGTAAAGTTTGAACTTGCAGAGTTTGATTGTGTGTGATGTAAACAATAGAGTTGCTCTGATCACAGTGATACTCCAGGGTTCTATTCCACTGAGTGCATTCTGGAGTTCTGGGTGTGTTTGATAACTGCATGCTGGTGGAAAAATTGTCCACACAACTGTCTCTGGTTGTCTGTAGTGGCTCATTGTTGTGATTGAACTGCAGTTCAAGATTCTTTTGCTCCTCATGTGGAGCTTCCATGCATGATAGAATGTTAGTGCAAGAAATCCTTGCAATTGGATCTCGACAATCACCATGGAATAGGCAGATTATTGCACACTGGAGGCCTTTTGAGCACACAAGACTGTGGGAATGCAAACAGGCATGCACAATATCCAATTGTGATAGATAGGTCACTATCATACATGTTACTGTTGATGGTCCCTGAACAAGTGAGAGATGGTCACTCTTGTTCATAGTGCGTGTTTTTATTGCTTCTTTAGTTTAATTCTTCCCTTCTGTGTTTCCTTCCTTCTTCTAGTCTTTGTTCCTCTCAGGTGTCCTTTCCTATGTGTTTTGTCTCTCCTGTTTGTGTCTTTCTGTTTTCTGTTATCTCCTTGTGTTGTTGTTTGTTCCTAGCCAGTAGCATGGCTCAGTCTTCCTGTTGCTTCTTGTGATAGAGAAGTCACTATCATACATGCTACTGCTGATGGTCCCTGAACAGGTGTAAGTCTGTTCATACTGCTTTCGTGTTTTTTTTGGGGCGTTTCTTTTTTGGTTTTTATTTCTTGGTCCTTTGTTCTCTGTTTTGTCTTTCCTTCTTTGGAATCCTCTGTGGCTTTTTGAAGAAGTGTTACCCTTGCTTTTCTTTTTCTTAATCATGAGAATGGAGATTTCTCAATTCTAATGAGAGATTTTCTTCCTTCTTCCCAGTTCAGAAAGTCCTTGAAGTGTTTCTTTGACGATATTATCATGCCTAAAGATGCAAAGTTTCAGCTTTGTTTGTGTCTCTTCCCCCCAAAGGCTTGCCACAAGGTACAGTGGGTAAGCTATATGATACTGTGTCCTGTGAAAGACTTTTTGCACTAGTTGCTAGTTCTTCCTACTAGAACAAAAAGGTCATGTAAAGACTTTGGTAGAAGACTAGGATGAAATGACATTTTTCATAAACACCTCTTGGTGATATCAACTACATAAACCAAATAAAGAAAGTGATTAGTGTAGAAGTCAAATTGGGACATGTACTTGGCACAAAACTCACGTTGAACTCATTATGGGTCCAACTAACAACAAGAGAATTCAAACAACCATGTTATTCTTTCAAGATGCCACCAAATGGGACATGCAACCCCATTTTCTTATTGCCATTGACTAATGACATATCAAACTCCTAACTTGAGCTTAAATTTCATGTCCAAATTGCACTCTTAGTGTAAGGGATGCTTGTAGACACTTGGAAACATGGGACAATTTTTTCCCAACTTTTTGAATGGCTGTAATTTCTAGCCATTAAAGTTTGTTGTGGCAATGTTAGCTCACCACATTATAGCTTGCTTTGAGACATTTCCAACAAGCTAAAAATCATTTAGTTCAAAATATTTGTTCCTCAAAATCATTTTTTGACTGTTTAGGACTCTTGGAAAATCCCAAATCCGAAATTGCGAGTTCACCTTCAAAGTCCTAGGAGTGCCTCCCTTTATTCCTACACAATTCCCACCATTTGTGAAGGTGTGTTTCACTTCATCGCACTAACACCATGCCTTGAACACATGTTTGACCCAATTCAAAAGCAAGTTTTGACCTTTCCTTCATCTTGGAAATGACACTTCTTTTCCCATACTAGGATTTAATTACACACCTATGTTACGCGTGACATTAACTTGAAATTAGTAAATAAATTTCTATTTTCAATGGCCATTATATGTTAAAGATAAGATTGTGCCTCACATTGTTAGGATCAATGATTCAACACAAATGTGGTAGACACCTATGGAACTATTTGAGTAGTATAGTATTATGTGGCACCTATTGCTTGAAACTAAGTTCACCAATTTTGATTAAAGGAAAGAGGTTGAATTGGTGAATATTTCAAGTAACTAAAAGATTTCATTAATCAACTAATTAATAATGGTGAAATGTGTGAGAGAATGAACTCGTTGAACAAATGATTATCTCGATTTCAAAGAATTAAAAACCATTAGTTTTTTTTTTCATCCATCATGAAAAACTTTCAAATTTCAACAAATTATTGACATCCTACTACAAAATGAATTAAAAATGTTTTTATAAGGAAGATAATAGAAGTTCTATTCATCAAATCCAAATTTAACAAGACCAAGGAAAAAAATTGAAAAGGAAATGGAGTTAAACAAGAGTTGCAACTTTTGTTGTAATCTAAATGATTAGATTTGCAATTCCATTAAATTGATATCAAATTGCAAACAACTTCAAGTGCAAGTGCACCCACTAGATAAACATTGATACAACATTGTAAAAGACAATAGTAATGAAAAATAAAAAAGTTTCCATGAATGTAACAACCCATCACTAACTAGTTGTGACATCTTGGCACTAAATACAACAAAATCAATTGATATTTAAACATTAATTGCACCAAAATGTTATTCCCCAAATGAAGATTGGCTCAGATATATTGAAAAGGGACACAACATTACCAAAGTCAAAATAATAAAAGGAATGTCTTTTGCAATCATTAAAATATGCAATAATGCAATTACCTTTGAAGATGACACAATGAAAGAAGAACTTTAGGGTGAAAGCATGAAATAAAAAGCTAGTTGTGTCAAGGTTTAAATATTTTCCAAGGATTACATTTTCCATGTGGTAGTTTCTTATTGGTTTATATTACATTTTTCACACAATTTTTCAAACTAAATATCAAATTTGAAACCAAATATAACATATAACATGATAAAAACTCAATTTTTTTTGCATCAAGCCTTACATTATAGTCAAATCTATAACATTACTTTGAATCATGATTATAAATTCAGCATAATCAAAATCTAAAAAGGTATATGTATTTTTTTCTTGGAATGTTTTGAACACATGGATCCCTTCTTGTGGAATATATTAAAGTTCACAAAAAAATTGAAATGATTTGGTGAACATTTGATAAGGAAAAAGGACTTTTGAAACAAAAAAAACCACATGTCCACGCACTTTTTTTGAGTGCTTTAAACATATAAAAGTACTTTTGAAACATGGTGAATTTTCATGAAAATTTTCTAGTTGCAACTTTGAAAGTTTAAAAATTTATTTCAAAATTTTAATGAATTTTTTGATATATAATGTTCATGTGGTAACTTTTCAAAAAGTTGAAAAATAGTTTTTAAGGATTGTCCACACACTATGTGGTTCCTTATTTCATGCTTTCACCCTTTGTATGTCTCAAATGTATGATAACATTTGTTGTCTTTAAGGCCCATAACAAATAAAAGTCTCCAATTTATTTTTAATGATTCACATGTGTTTGTTGAATGGTTCATTGAAAGTCTTAGCCAAAGTCTTAGCCCATGTCCTTAGTTATATTGAATAAATATGTTTAAAGAATTATTTGTAGGTTTCATGCTAACACAAATTTTGTATTAACCAAAGTATTGCGTTAAAATTATGTGCACTTAAATAACAAAAGTTTACACTTTGGTCCATCAAAAGGTTTTGTCACAATATTATTGAAGTTGAAACCTTGTTACATTGCTTATCAAACTTGTGCTAAGTAAAAAATAAATCATCATAAGTTCATAAGAATAATTCAAATTTACAAAAACATAAACTTGATTTAACCTTATACACATTGATTTTTGTGTATCATTTGTTATCGAATGTCTTTCTAGATCAAAGTAAATGTTGATTTTCTTTAATGACTATAATTGTTTAGGTTAGGTTTACTTTTTTCACAAAAACAAGTGTGCCAAGACATTCAAACAACATTTTTTTTAGAATTTAAGAACTATTTGGCAAATCAATCAAGGTTTGAAAGTCAAATTAAAAGAGGGGAAATCTTTTTTCAAAAGTTATTAAAAATAACATGGTGTCAAAAGTACAGTAGTTCACACATACTAACATTCAAGTGCATTAAAATGGGGTAGTTGAACATAAAATAGGACATTATTTGATGTTTGGTGCTTTTTTGCTTGCCAAATTTGGAGCAAATTTTGTCAACACTTCAAATTATTTTGATTAACATATATTTTATTAAAGAAAAAAACAAAATCATTCCTTATTGTAGTTAATAGGAACGTAACTATTGTTTAGCACCTCATAATCATTAGTTATCAATGTTGCATCCACACCAAAACCCCCATACCAAGTGGTCACCAAACTACAAAAGATGTGAAATATGATACATCCACCAAAACATATAGGTGCTTTTACCAATGTTGGGCAATTATTTATTTTAATGAAGAACCTTCAATTTTGGTTTTTTTTTTAAATTTTAAAAATTGATTTGGGTTTCAAAACTTTTTTTAAATGATTATAGTTTTTATTATAGTTTTATGCATAATTGAACCAAAAATCTTGTTCCAAGTTTCTTTTTTTTTAATCA
>Ga0209208_10003477_pt1 | contig 22518 bp, 22 predicted proteins | sample S1TSphfallax_3_FD_187694 | JGI IMG/M metagenome (GOLD analysis project Ga0209208, IMG submission 187694) | Host-associated microbial communities from peat moss isolated from Minnesota, USA - S1T2_Fd - Sphagnum fallax MG (SPAdes) (version 2) | ecosystem: Host-associated > Plants > Peat moss >...
AAATTGTAATTGTTGATCCAATGTTGCAACCTCTAGGTGATGTAACAATGATCCTACTCTTTGGAGCATTCAACAATATTGCAAATTTCTTCAGGTTCACAAAACTTCAGAAATAGTTGGATTCACAAGATTTGTATGACATCATCACCACAGAATTCCATTGGAACATTATTGGGGACTATCTTTTAAGTAATTCAAATATTTTGTAGTTATATTTCATAATTCTTTTATATGCATCCCTTTGTTTTTGAAAACATGGACATACATGCAATAATTTGAGTGTAACTAGCAAATATTTTATTACTAATACATGCTTACACAAGTAGAACTCTTGCTGATTAATTTAAAATTTGACATATGTAAAAATGTTAAAGCAATTAATGTAAAAATAATTACTACATGGTGGATAAGATGAAATTAAGCCTTTATAATAGGGAAAGTTGAACAAACCAAGGAACAATGCAACTAGGCTTTGAATGTATTATAGTACAAAGGTTGTTGGCACATGTGTTGTGACAAGAAAACTACAAAAACAAATATTATTTGTATACATGCTTATAGAGGCACATTTTTTGTTCATAACTATTATTAAATAATTTGGAAACTAAAATAGTTAGACTGATTCCTACATAATCCAAAACAAAACACAATTAAAAAATTGATGTTAGAAAGTGCCATTTTTTTATTTCCGACTTTTTATTGTGTATTACACACATGTCAACCATATGGTTTACATTGTCACTAAAGTCCACCAAAACCCAACAATAGAAGTTGCCAAGTTGTAAACATATTATATGGGCCTAGAACACAAGTAATACAAATCCCTTGTGATTTTTAGCTTTCTATTTTGAGTACACATGTCAACCATATGGTTTACATTGTCACTAAAGTCCATCAAGGTGCCCAACAATATTTAAGTTGCCAAGTTTTTTGTATTAAGAGGGATTTTAGCATTCAATCTAGCAACATTTGTGTAGTAGAATGTGATTCATGATATCACAAAATGACAATACTATTGAGAGGATCAAAACTTCATGGATAATGGCAAAAAATGCTAAAACAAAAGTCAATTATGGAGTGTTGTTATATAAGTTGAAAATTGAGTTAATTCAGAATGCAACAATTGAACCCCAAGAAACCAAAGGTTAAAAAGACGTACCAACCAACTAAAGCACAATGAAAGTTATTCGATGTTTACAAATTTACAAATTTCAAGACTCCACCAACTTTCAAATATGTGCCAAAAGTAAATGAATTTGTGACAGAGTATGTTGATAAGAAAACAATTTTCCTGCAAAAGCTTGTGCACTTCCCTGTCCAAGTCAATATAAAGTTCTTCATCAATTGCTACTTGAATATCTTATGTAAAAAATTGATTCCACGAGGTTTTCCAACCAATGCAACATGTAATTTTATGTAGGAGTATGATACATGAAAGTTATGTCAGAGGTTTTCAAATTAGAGTATGTGGATATTGAAAATAACCTCACCAATTGGAAGGCAAAAAAAATGTTGAAAAAAGTTGTCATAAGAGACTTTGCGTCATTTCAAATGTACAAGTTCTATTCAGACTTTGAGATTGTGGACATGAGCATGTGGTCAAATTTATTTGAACAAGCTTCCAACCTGAAAGAACACATGGCCAATAACAATACACATAATGAAAAATCCTCAATTACAAACCCATCAAACGTGACAACTACAACATGAACAAGAAACGGAAATAAATAAATCAACTTATTAATGTGTATACAATCAATTGCAGGCAAGTTTTAAGTTTTGTGCAATAATTTATTTCTTATGCATATTGGTTGAAGTATTGTAGTATTGACTATCCTTTTTGTTATGTGAACCTTACGTTAATGTTGTTGCACTATTGATGCAAATGATGTTGACTATCTTGTTTGGACTTACATTGTTGCAATGTTAGTGTAGAAATTGTTGATTGTTCTATTTCTTTTGGTTGTAGTGCTATAATGTTGATGCACATGAAGTTTTTTATTGTTTTATTTATTCAGCCTTTACACCACCAGTGTAGTGTTGATCCACATGTTATTGTCCAATGGCCCATTTGTTGTGTGGCCGAACTATTACAGTCTTGATGCAAGTGATGTTCATTATCTTGTTTGTTTTGTGGATGCACCACTGCAATGTTGACACATATGATATTAGTAATTACTAATGTGTAATTTGCAATGTTATGTATGCATGCACATAGGTCAAATTGTATGTTGGACAATTAATTGATGCAAAAAAGAGATTTGAACAACATGCACATTGTCCTCCAAAGAAGATGAAAAATGATGCTTCCAAATTCAAACCATTTGACATGCACTTTAGTCTTCATATTAAATATACCATTACGAAGAAATAAACCCTAAACCCTAAACTTATTTTTTAAAAATTAAGACAAATAATAAATTAGGATATAATGTACTTAAAGTACACTGTTTGTGTGATCCAATTTATTGGAAGCAACAAAAATAAGACATAACATATCATATTGTACATTCATATATTTTTGTTTATTGTTGTAATAAAGGATAGAACAAATTTTGTTTTACCTTACTATGCTTGAACCCATTTCACAATTAAGACCAACAAAATGTGGAAGGAGATCAACTCCTTCAAAGTACATGCCAGTTCCTTAAGGGTACTCACTACAAGAATAATACTTACCATGATACAAAAGGTATGCATGAGCTTTCCATGTACCCTTTAAAAGTTCCAAACAAGCATTGATTCCATGTGCATAATTAAAATTTTCACCATAGCAAAACTAGGGCTATGGATTCAACCTTCAAAAATGCAAATGTGGAACACAAAGCAAGGGAGAAGTCAATACCTACTAGCAATCTTGGTATTCAAAGATTTGAGTATGTAGTTAGAAAGGGATGATAAAGGGAACATGAACGATGCTCAACCCACTAAGATCAAAACCAATAATGTATTGAAAAGCCCAAATGATTGACCTAGATTGCCCAACACATCACAACAATGAGATGATGTAATGATGTAAACAATAACCAATCTATAAAATCAAAAAACAAAAAAAATTCCAAGGGAAGCATAAAATTCACGTTGTTGTGGCCATTTTCCATTTGTCAACATCCAAGGCATCCATGCCCACGTAAAGGAAGATAAAAGTTTTTGCAATGAAAGACATGGTTGCAAATGCATGCTTGCCACTGAAAGTCACATTCAGAAATATATATTTAGTACAATTTGAAAACACATAATTCAATTCTTCGAAACTTTTCAATATTAATCTTCCAAAGAACATTTGGGTATTGAGCACTTCAGAAAGTCATGGAAAATGATTGTCACAATGAAAGATGTAATTTGGGTTGCACATGGTCCATGCATAGGATATTTGGTATTGAATGAATAGTAGTTGGACCACCCACAACTTCACATAAACAAGTTTTTTGATATTTCCTTTAAATGACTCCCCATACCCAGTTAACCATGAACAATATTCTCATCCACAAAAATAATTTATGCAAAATAAACACAACTTTTCATTGTGTTTGTTGTTTAGACACCACATTCTCTATCTTGTGGAGTGGAATAAAATCCAACATGAATTCATTGAACATTGCCAGAAGATAGTCCTCAAACCTTTACAAGAATAATCATCAATTAAATTTATCCACGTATCATATGCTTAAATAACATTGAGCAAATAAATTTTAGATATTCATAAAAAAGAACCTAAGAGACAATAAGTGGAGATCATACTTGGTGGTAACTCGAAAGCTTTTTATAACATTGTGCCATGTGTAAATGTGACATAACAATCTTGCAAAAGAAGACAATAAGAATACCACTAAGAAAAAATAGTTGTATACACAAAAAGGAAACATTGCATCAATCCATGAAGGTCCATAATTGAAGGGTGAAAGGCCTAATTCTTCTTTAGGAAATGAAAGAAAGACCTATACATTCCAAACAAGTTCAACCACTCACCCAAAACATACTTCTACCAATCCTAGCCAAGTGCCAAGTGCCAAGTGCCAATCTTGGCAAAACATACCTTTGCCAAGATATATGAAAGGTACACCATTATAGTCATTATTGCAATTTCATGATATGTAGAATGCCCGCATGATATAACCAAAAGAGTCCTTTTCATCAATTATTCCCAAATACTTGATTTGGTTAAAAACAACAAGCCATCCACTTCAAAATATAGTGGTGATAATCACATCACACAAATGTCACAAATCATGGGTATAAAATCCACAAACAAATGTTCATCATCTAAAGTACAATGTCTTGATTATGTATGCATTCAAGAAGCTTGTTTGCAAAATGCACAAATTTAGTAATAGGAACATTAATTTGCACCAAAGTGAATTCATTTGCCAAAGTCATGCATTATGTAAATTCATGCCTACTAAACCAATAATAACTCTATTTCATAACAATCTTAAATTGGCAAATTTGTCAACACAAATAACATCCATAAAAGTTGCAAGAGCAAGCTTACCATAATATCTAGGACCATATTAGAGAAGAATAGGTATAAGAAGCTTCTAGTCATTTGCAACACCTCCAAGCTAGTGAACTCATCAAAGGTCAACTTTTGAATTGCTCGAAATAAAACAACAGAGGTAGCATTGTTCACAACTCCTTCCCAAAACACAAGGTTGTACATCAAAGGTGTATCATCCTGGTTAAAAACCTATAAAGAAAAACCATGGAAATAAAATAAAATAAAATGCCAGTCCAAATTTTTTTGAGTAATTTATTTGTTGTTTTTTGATACATGTCAAGTAAAGCATTCATAGAAAATTATTGAAAATGGATAGACCTTTTTACCCTACCTACAGTGTACATACTAAATCTATTGTAGAAAAATATGGTCCTCGAAGTTGACATAACAACATCCAAAATGTAAATTGTGTCAAAGCAAGAAATTTGATGGGAGGAAGAACATATCAACACAAAATGCTTCTATAAGTTTAAGCTTCACTTTACAAGCTCTTTTAATAAAGAAATCCCATAATAGTCAAATCAAACGCACTAAGATAATCTTGGATAAGCAATTTCTTAAGTCCAAGCTTAGGATTCACAAAATTGCAACTTGCAAACCCAACAAATCCTTGTGAAAATTGAATTTCACAACATTCATACAGTAACCCTTTTGTGATGAAAGAAGATGCAAATCAATCTTGGCATAGCTTGATCAATCTTTTTTCCTTAGTTGGGTTAGCAATTGAATCTTGTAAGGAATTTTGCAACTATACAACTATTTTGTTGTTAAGGTTATTGGCAATATGAGGGATTATAGAGAGGTGAAAATGAAGCCTATAAGGTAGATAAGACCACCATAGATGCAAGGATAGCATTCAAGATCAAGGTGCTTGAACTTGATAAAATAGTGCATGCCAATAATTATAATCAAGTTGTTGCTTCACAAACTCAGTGATGTCAAATTTTTAAACGCCCAGAACTTAAAAACTTTTTGACTTGCAAAAAATATTATCCATTTGCAAAGATGAAAAATGTGTGCATCATATTCAATTGGACAACAAGATGCTTCTTCTAAGGAGATAATTCTTTAAATTAATAGAATTAAGAAATTTAGGTCTTGAGACGGGGAATTTAAGTATTGGGGCAAAGGAATTTTCCTGTCAAGCAAAAGAAAACAACATTGAAAATATGGTCACAAGAGCTCAAGATCAAGTTTGCAGAGTGTTGCACACTTCAAAAGCTTTAAGGCTTGCATCAGTATCAATAGAACTTGATATATCCAGAACCAACAATGATGAACCTTGTGTTCCAATCACATCTAGTTGTGTATTGTCCACCCATGGGTACTTTTCCAACATTACATCCTACCTTTGCACCCCCAAATGTATGTTTCAAACTAATAGTTTGTTACTTTGTAACAAACTACACAAACACATTGGAGCAAGAAAAGGCTTCGTTTCACCATTATGGAAAATTGAAATGCATAATAAAAATAGGAGAATGAAAAGCTTCAAATATCATAATATACCCACAAAGTAAAGTCTAGAAAACCATGGAGGATAGGTGCAACTAAAAGTTGGTGGCTCACAAGCTCATTAAAAATCTATTGCATTAAATCATGGAGAATTGCTAACAAAGTTCTATACCTTCCAATGTCCTACAACATACCATATTTCATATGAGACAACACATATAAATTCTTACCATGGTAGTGACCCAATACAATTCATTTGGGAAAAACTTCGTATAATTTTTTTACTTGGTAAAGAGCTTGAACATATAGCTCCAAATGAAATGGTGTGGACAATGAGCCATGATTCTTGGTAAAACTCTTTGACATTTACATTATTGTCAACTTTAAGGACCACCATAAATTTATGTTGCGACTTAGTTTGCCAACAAGTATTGCATGAATTCTCGCCTCCTCATTTTTTGGATCCCCATGTTGTTGCTTCCAAGGACATGCACCCCATGTTCCTACTTGCCTTCCTATAATATCATAGCACCACCTTTCTGAATTTGTACACCTTTTTTGCTCCTTTTCACTTTCCATATGTAGTCATTCAAAAGGTCCTTAGTTAGAGATTTTAAATGTCAAATCAATTAAAAAACTTTCAAATCTTTCAAGTCTTGTTCCAATGTCCTCCAGAAATTGCACTTCAATTGTGTGTCACTAAAAATAAACATAGTTGATGTATTTTCTGCTCTTGCTTTCTTCAAAAGCACTTATTTCAAGGTTCAAGCTAGTTTATTGCGTCATTAGTGAGTTAGGTTAGCATGAACACTATTGAAGGTATTTTGTTGATGAGTCTCCAACATTACATCTAACTATTAATATGGCATTCACAAGGTCATAATCCTATGATCTTCCTAATATGTCTACCAAACATGTGTCAACTTGAGGTCCTCTTGCCACTCAAGTATGCTAAAGAGTTTATTAATCTCCACTTGGAAGATTCCCATGTGCAAATGATATGAGATTGGATGAAATATGTTTTGATCAAATGTTGTACCTCAAAAATCAAGTTCATTTGCATTGTCATTCACATGATTTCACCACTCATTAGACACGTGTCTTTTGCAAATTAGACACATGTGTCCTTTTCAAAAAAATTTGCTCTATTTGTAATCCATAAATTTACAAGGATGAAAAACTATCATCCAAAACCATGAAATCAACTTTGAAAGTCCATGAAGATATGTACAAATGACAAATTTGACTCAAGATTTAATTGTTGAAGGTCTTAGTAAAGTACATTTTTTAGAATCATAGCCCTCACCTTGGCCCTCCTATTCAAGAGGAAAATCAAATATGAAAGATGCAATTAATTCGACAACAAAACTCATATTTAAACATGTACCATTTAAAATGAACCTTGAAGTTAGTTCTATTTAGTGAGGGCATAGTTAGAAAATGAATGTTGATTCTATTTGCACTTTTAAATGCATGATGTGGTTTGTCAAAATATAGTTACTCACATAACAATTTTCCATGCAACAATGCCATCATGTGATTTTACGATTATATAACCCCAGTCCATGCATCATTATGTATTTAAAACATGGTCACAAGTGTCACTGGAGATTGTGGGCCAAGTTTGTTTCTATTGTTGTATTATAATAGGAAATCATTGTGTTGGCCTTCACTACAAGCATGCACGAGAAATCCAAGTCTCTTGTTTGAAAAAAAATTGTGCATGGTTCCTTTATGACAAAATGGATTCAAGTTAATGAGTGTGTAGAGGAATCCCTGATTGTAACCAGTAAGAGGCCAACCTCTTGACATGACTCTAACCAAATTAAGCAACTAAAAACAAGGATTTAAAAGAAGGAGAAGAAAATAACATTTTAAGTTATTTTAAGGTTGGTTGATGCACTCCTAAGTTCCTTGTTAGACCCACTTGAGGGTCTAGGTGTGTTGAATTGCGAAAAGTTAGAACTTGGAGCCGCTCCCGACTTCCAGCACTAAAGGGGGTAAGAGGGGCGTGCTAAAAGTCCTGGGATTAGACTAGGAAGAGGGACAATTATGTTGTTACATGGTCTTGCAACCAAAACCAACCACAAGTTGGTTAGAACTCATTTTGCACTCATTTGGTGTTGGGACAAGCCACGCATGACCTTGGACTCACTTGACTCACCACGGCCCGGACTCGAGGGAAGCCACCACCTTCCCCCATATAGTATTCCCTGCGTTACTCCACGGGAGCCACATCCGAATGGCACTTTTTCCCAGGACTCCCAAGGAGGAGTCCCGAAATTGTCCCGGGTTGGACTCCCGGGACTTTGGGAACTCATATCTCTTGGCTCCGACCTCTGACTAGAGTGAGGTCTAAACCAAAGTCATAGCTCTCCTCGAGAGCTTTTCAATGCCTTATCGCACTCCTTCTACAGACGTTGGGAAAATGTCAATTCCCGACTTTTAGTGGTCGAGAGTCAAACTGCCAGTTTGACTCCCGGCCCTTCTTTTGCCCATAACTTGGGCTGCAAATGTCCAAATGGCTCGTGCAAGGCCATTTTGGACATCTACACTTTGAGACCTTTCTATTGATATAAAAGAACACCCCAATGCAAGGTGTTTTGACCCCTGCAATCAAGCTCTGAGCTTTTGGGAGTCCCGGAGGACTCCAAGTCCCCACTTTTGGGAGTGTGAGTTTCATCTTCACACTTAGCCCAAAGTGGGGTTGCGACATTGGCAACCTTATGCAATTTTGGAATATTAACCATTTTCTCATTGACATGAGTTGTTAATGCTGCAAATAGAGAGTCATCTTTTTGTCAATCCCACCTAGCATCAACATTGAGCACATGCATGGAGCACTTTCATTCAAAGCCATTTATTTGTGAAAACTGAAACAACAAACTAAACCGTCATTACTTCATTGAACAAGTTTTGTATGTCACAACCTTTACCTTGGGCTTGTAACCAAGGCAAAGGGTGTGGAAAAGTGTGGGCCAAATGTGCAACTTGGGAATCACATTCACATTCTTAGGAGTGCAGGAGTGTGAGGGAATGAACCCACGTATTCTGAAGTGGATTCCCACTAGACTCTTAAATCTTTAGAAAGCGATTCAAGAGGTCAAACTCATTGAATTAAAGTGATACTCATACCATTGGAAAGACCTTGAGACCTAAATGTTTAAAATGGGTTTGCATGATCCATTTGAATACTTACAACACAAGTTATGGCCAAAGAAGAGCTAATAGTCAAATTGTCAAGAATTGCCCTAAATTATGTGCGTGCAGGGGGTGTGTAACATATCGTTGAAAAGCTCTTAACGAGGGCTACAACTTTTCTTCAAACCTCACTCAATTGGAGGTTTGAAAAAGAAGTTATAGGTGTCCAAAGTGACAAGAGTTTTAATATTGAGAAATTTGGGACTCTTGACTTGGGAGTTTTCGGAAAAATGACATTCGGCTGTAGCCCCCATGGCCAATCATAGAAAATAATATAAGGGGGAAGGTGGTGGTGACGCGCTCCCAAGCTTTTTGTTAACCTCAAAATTGAGCCTAAGGTAGAAAATAGTGGAAAGGTTAGGAGCTCGAGGCACGCTCGTTGGCTCTCAACACTTTAAAGGGGTAGAGGGGCGTGTTGGAGCTCCGGGATGGGACTAGGAAGAGTGACAAAAAAATTATTCATTCATTCGGTTTTGCATCCAACCAACCACAAGTTTGGTTAGTACTATGTTACAACACCTTTAGTGCTAGGACAAGCCACGGGCGACTTTAGACTCATAAGACTCACCACGGCCGGACTCGGGGGAAGCCACCACCTTCCCCCATATAGTATTCTTTGTGCCTCTCCATGAGGCCCACATCCAAATGGCCTTTTTGTCTCGGGACTCCCAAAGGGGAGTCTCGAAACTGCTAAAGTTGGACTCCCGCAACTTTGTAAGGCCATAATTTCTTGCTCATACCTCCAATCGGGATGAGGTCTAAAGCAAAGTTGTAGCTCTTATCGAGATCTTTCCAATGGTGTATTGCATTCCATTTTCACGCACGGAAGTTGGGTCGATTCCTGACTTTTTGTGGTCGGGAGTCAAACTGCTAGTTTGACTCCCGGCCTTTCTTTTTGCCATAACTTGTATTGTAGATGTCCAAATGGGTCATGCGAGCCCATTTTAGATATCTACACTTTAATAGCTTTCCAATGATATAAGGAACTTCTCAATGCTAGGTGTTTTGACCTCTACAATTGCTCTCTAAAGGTTCAAAAGTCCACCGGGACTCCAACTCCCAAAAGGAAAGCTCACTTGGGAGTGTGAGTATTCCTTCTCACACTCTTCTTGGCTTGCGCCCTTGAGACCCTTTTGCTTTGATCGCAAGCCCAAGGCTAGGGTTGCAACATGTGGCTTCCCCCAAGTTTGGGTTACGGTGAGTCTTGTGAGTTTGTGTATGGCCGTGGTCTATCCAAACATTAAAAGTGTTCCAATTATGCACTAACCAACTTTTGTTTGGTTTGTGCATATCAATATGAATAATTGACTCGCTTATCATTTGTCCTAATCCCCATCATAGAACTATAGCACACCTTTCTACCTTTGAAGTGTTACGAATGAAAGAACATAACCCAATTCTTTTTTTTTTTAATTGTTTTCACTTTGAGACCCACATTTGAATTAATCAAGGAGTTTGGGGGTGTGTCATTGTAGGGACAACAATTGGAACAAAATCCAACACTTGTGTCTTACAAGGATTATGTTGAGGTGCATATGTGAAGCTATGTGAAGTTAGGATATCAAGTTAGGATATCAAATTATGCTACTATAACATCATCTTCATCATTTTAACGTCAACACCATTCCATGTGTCTATGGACTCTACGAAGCTAGTTTCTATTTGCAACAAAAACATCAAAAATTCAGTTTGAGTGCACCATTGCACTAATAATTTCAAACATGTGAGCAATAAAATAAGAGAATGTTAAAGAAGGACATACCAACAATGAAGATGTAAAGACAACTTGTAATTATGCCTTCCATCCCCACAACATCTAATGCATTTGCTCTTCCAACATTGTAACATCTTTCAACCTATTATCCAATTGAGCATGCTATATTTGTCACAACATGTCTTGTAGATCATCCTCCACATTGTTGGTTACCTTTGCCCAAAAATAAAATGATAATTTTTGTTTTATAATTGCACCATTTCACCTCCAACATCAAACCATTTCCTTAGCAAAGTGTTTTCAATTTAACATCACAAAAATCCAAACATTGAATCATTATTTCAATCACAGTTGACACATGGAGACTCATAGCCCCAACCAAAGGCATGTCTGGTGCCTATATAACTTGCTAGGTAGGGTATTCTATTTCCAAGGTACCTATTCTAGGTTAGGATAAGGATGTGAGATAGAAAACAACTGATATTAAATCGTTTAAACAAACTATCAATGGCAACTCAAGTGGTTTGTTTGTCTCCCCCTTGAATATTCAAAGTCCAACAACATAAACCTTCTCTTGAATGGTGAGCTTGGGCTTTTCAAACATGTCGATGACTAAGTTTTTAGCTTGTTGCGATGTTTGCACCCAGCCACCAAGTGAAAATATGTGTTTATACTTCTCGTCTCCTTCCACCATCATTGCCACGACTGATCTTGGGGATCTAAAGGTAGATGTGAACATTGTTTGCAAGGTAGGAATAGTGGATTTGGGTTACCGTTTGCCTACATTTTGAGTACAACTCCTCATGTCACCTATTACTTGAAGTTTTAAGATTTTGTTTAAAATTTGGAATAAGGACAACTAATGTGGCCTCATGAACATCCAATATTTTTGGTTGGCGCTTTAGGTTGCCTTCTCAAAAATTTCACATTTTAAGAAACAAGACACCATTGAAGCCTAACATCAACATTAACTATTCACATTAAAATTGATTCCTTGTTAATGACCATTAAACTAAATTAATTAAACTAACCTAGGCTATCATTGCATTAATTGTGACTTAACTAATTAACAAACATAACACATAACACATTTTTTTTTTCTTGAAATAAAAGTTCAAGTTTTTTTTGCATTGTACATTTTGGTATTTTGAATGACATCAACTTGAGTGCACAACTAATTCTCGGTATTGATAACAATTTTTTTCCCAAAAATGAAAAGAAGATGAATATTTCCAATTGGATTTGGGCCAAACAAGGATTGATATGTGGAGTGTGCAAATGAATGCAAGCACATTGCGTGAAATGGAAGTGTATAGGAGTTCAATGAAGACTCCAAAAAATAACTTTTCTATTGTTCAAACTTCCAAATTTGTAAATGAGATGACAAAATATGATTTTACAAAGTGACAAAACCCATAAATTGGCAATTTCAAAATTTCAAAAAAGTGCCATTTCAAATGTTTTCATGAAAAAATGTAGAATATATTATAAGGGTGATAACTCTTTTCAAGACCATAGTGAACCTTGTGAGTTCATGGCTTGTTCATGTATCAATTTGACTCCAAATGAATTGATTATCTTTTTTTCTTGATCCATGCATTTTGATGTGTCCATGAATGCAATTTGAAGAGATCATCCTAGTACCATCCTAGAATTCTTACACACCTTTCTTGTCCCAATATAAAAAAATTAGGGAATGAGCCCAATGCATTGTATTGTAAAGTTTACTATGATACCTTGTAACAAGCCTCAAAGGGCATGTCATTGAGTGATATTGAACCTTTAAGCGATATTCAAATCCTGGTACTACTATTTCAAGTTGCATATTTGTCAAAAAAAAAGAAAAAGGACACAATGACACACCAAATCTCATCATGCGGCCTTAGCAAAATCCAAGCATAAGAGGTGACAATAGATAGGATTACCACTATTGTGCTCGCTCACACGCTCACTAAATAACATTCCTTGATTCTACTAAGACATGTTTCAAAGTGTAACACAGGCTCCCCCACTCTAATCATACCACAAGTGAAACAAACTAAGGATCACCCATCCCACCTAGGAAAATATGCAAAATACCCAAATTACCCAAAATACCTAGTACCTGAAAAAGACACCAAAACCAGTTATGAGCATAGAACCAGTCAAACACTTGAAGAAGAAGACGAGGCATTTAGTGGTAAGTTAGACTATCTCCAAAGATGCTGAGTTACCGTTAAACTAGTACGCTAACTTTAGATCCCAGTTAGCCCACCTCCCCAGTTCGCTGGGCGACCGTTTGTCGTTACACTAACTTTACATCCCAGTTTTGCCAGAATCCAGTGTTGGATGGTTATTAAAAAAATAGCACTAAAATAATTGGAGGTTCTCGAGGTGGGTTTTTAAGATATGTAAAATTCTTTAAGATATATAATGGTGATTTACATTTATATTATATATATTGTGATTCTCAAAACATTAAACCGATCGAATTTTGATTTATGGAGTCAGTTCTCAAGAAACTTATAATGGATTCTCATATAGAACTGTGGTCCTCAAAAATCTTAAGAACCGGTCAATTATCCGTCCCACATTGGTCCAATCCTTCTAACTTGTGGCAAAAACAATTTCCCTTCAAGCCCAACCATCCAATGAATCTTTCAATCGAATGGGGACCTTAAAAAAAAAAGGTTCCTTTCCCCAAAAAAAAAGTATGAAGGAATTATTTCTCTGTTCTTTACTAATATTGAGCTGACCAGTATATTGTTTTATGTGTCTTTTTTTCCTCCTCAAGGAACACAGACTAAAGGAACACAGACTAATTTTCTTGCATAAAATGATTAAGTAAAATAATTTAGTGAGGCAAAAACTGGATGGTACCAGGAATTGTTTTCCTAAAACTTTTGGTATAAAAAACTTGGCGAGAATTTCCCAAAAAATAGGAAAATTAGTCAAATTTACACTAGGGAAAAAAAACTTCCCAATTTTTCTGTCTATAAAATGACAAAATTTGTTGGGGAAAAAAAAACACTTGATGGTATATGGGGTTGTTTAAATTTTTTATTGTAGGATGGTGAGTTTGTGGGGTTCCTAGAGCATTTAAATTCCCAGTGTTCTGTAAGAACATTGATTATATGTGCAGTCCCTAGGGCTGTTACATTCCCAAAAGAAGGGGCCTAAGACAAGGCCAGTAGCCCAGTCTGGCCCCTTACTTTGGGAATGTGCCCCACCCCTATGCTATACCCATTGAACCTAAAAATATGTAGGTCACAAGGTGTATGAGAGGAGGGGTTCTTACCCCTACTTAAGAGTGACAAAAATCTTACACGTAGGTATAAGATCCCTCCCATGCTTAAGTAGTAGGTGTAAGATTCCTCTGATATAATTTTTTTTTTCCACAGTCAAAACTCCAGATTCAAGCCCCCTAATTTAATAGTCCGCTTGGGTTTGCCCATCTGCCAAGAATATCGAATTATCATGTGGAAATGTGGAAACAATGTAGAGTCACCCAACCTTTCAACTGAAAAAATGATTTAAGAGTAAAAAAATCAGGTGTCCTGGAAAGTTCAGGGTTTAAGGTTTTTGGATTTAGGATTTAGGTAGGTTAAGAACCTCGTCCTAGGACCCTTATTTTGGGGATGACCCTAGCATGGGGCTCTACTTGTCATGGGAGAGGGTTCTAAGACCTACTCCATGGAAAAAATCCAGCAGCAGGGCACGGCCATTCTGTGAATGCGTAAACTGTTTGTCCTGAAATTTTTTCCGTGCCCTAGAAAATTTCTGATATATTTTCCGGGGCAGAATGAGCATGCACGGGATTTCTTTCATGTCTTAAAACAGAAATGATACTTACGGAAAAGACAAAAGCCGACATTACTTAACCTAAGCTCAGTTACTATGTCAGCGACTTACCTTAAACTCAGTTACTACGTTGGCAAGTTACCATCAGTTACTTTATGTCGGAAAATTACCAAGTTACTACCAAGTTACCCTCACTTAATACTTGTGTCAGCAAGTTACCGTAAACTGAGTTACTACCTCAACAGTCCTGTCAAGGAGTGGTAACTTATGACTTGGCGACCGACAATAGCCCGTTGGAGGGGTAAGGAAGGTAACCGGTTATTGTCGGTCGTCTTCTCCCCCCCCCCCCCCCCCCTCTCCTTCCTTCTTCTCCACCAGCTTTCTGACAAGGAGCCGTTGCAGAACAGCGATGGCCGAATCCGGGCATGGGCAGTCGCACACTATGCGAGCAGTTTTGTTTGCTGTTGCCGGCATCATTCTTCTGCCTTCCGTAAACTCCTAACTGCTGCCATCGCTGTGTTTTTAATCTTGTTTTTTTTTCTTTTTTTCCCTTTGGTTTCTCTCGCTTTGGATTTCTGGATTTCCGGAAGAAAAAAAGTCTAGAAAGGCCTTTCGGTTTCCTTGCCTGGCACTTTCGGTTCGTGGGGATTGCTTGCTGCTGTTGGGACGTTTTCATGCGGTTTTCTGTGTTTGGAGTGGTACCGCAATCTGGAGAAAGTCGAGAAAGCAAGGCGCGGAGTGTGGTGTGTTTTCACGAAGACAGTTCAGCCGTGGATTCTCTCTCTCTCTCTCCCTCTGTCTTCTTCGCCTTTGAAGTTCTAAAAAAATTCTCTCTCTTTTGTCAGTTTGTTTTTTGCTTTTATGATAGAATTCTTGCATTTCCCGTAGTCTTCACTTCTTGTTACCTTGTTGTTTGGTGGCGTTTTGGGTTCACCAGAGCGGGAATCCTCCAGGTGAAAAAAAGGAAGAGTAGGGCATGTTAAAAAGGGAAACTGGAAGACAAAGAGGAGAATTAGGGAGAGTGGAGGAGGGGGCACTTCCCGTGAGGAAGTTTTGAGAGGGAAGCGGAACAGTGGGCAGGTTGGTATGGGCTGGGATTGATAGAATCCGCTGCTCCTCCACAGGTTATGGCCTTGCCCAAAATCGCCTCTCACCCCAACAATTGATTTCTCTGAGAAAGATATTCATCTACTTGAATGCATCTATGTTAGCTAATGGGGCTCACAGGGCTTACTACAATGCCTGGGAGTTGCTGGATGGTCCAATGATGTGCCAACATGGTCCAAACAAAAGAGGGTCACTGAAGCTGAAGTGGGGAAGCTCAAAAATGGAAGAAGAAGCAGAGAGTTGGGCTCAAGGGTGATTTAAGCAAAGGCACATTTTTCAATCACCCTTTCTGGATTGCAAGATTTTAGGGCATATGGATCTCATGGAGGAGAGTAGTGTAGACAGGGAGAATGGGGTACAAGGCAGAGGGGGACTAGCAACCACCACAGCCAGAACACTCAATTTGCCAGCAGGAATGTCAAGAGACAGTTTGCAGCTAGAATCTGTAGCTAGAAGGTTATGGAGAGGACCTGGATCTCCAATGAAGCAGAACCTAAGCAACATTGGAACAAGCAGCACATCATCTCCTGTAAGGACCTCATACAGTGACCGGTTTATCCCGAGCCGTTCAAGCTCTAATTTGACAGGTTTTGCCCTCTTGGACAGATCCCCATCAGGTGCTAACATTGCACAAGCAAATGATAACAGGGAAGACAGTGCAGCAGCATATTCACTCTTACTCCGGTCAGAGCTTTTTGGAACAGAAGCATCATCACCAGCAACCCCAGATAAGGCAATGGGATTGGCTGCTCGAGATCCCATCCGCTCCCCTATCAGCCCCACCAATAGAAATCTTTTTAGGTTCAAGAGTGATCACCAGGTGCGGGGTTCAAGTTCAAGGGCAGAAAGTCCATACTCTCTTTCCCCTGGAGTATTGGATGCCACTCTCACTAGCACTACAATGAGCCCCAGGAAAGCACCTCGAAAGATTGCGAGGTCTCCGTACAAAGTACTGGATGCACCAGCCCTGCAGGATGATTTTTACCTTAATCTTGTTGATTGGTCATCACACAATGTGTTGGCTGTAGGGTTAGGGACTTGTGTCTACCTCTGGAGTGCTTGCACTAGCAAGGTCACAAAGCTTTGTGATTTGGGTAATGCTGACAGTGTCTGCTCTGTAGGTTGGACTCAACGGGGAACCTTCCTTGCTGTTGGGACCAACCTGGGTGAGGTTCAGCTGTGGGATGCAACACGGTGTAGGAAGGTGCGGACAATGAGTGGCCATCGAACTCGTGTGGGAACCTTGGCATGGAGCTCTCACATCCTCTCTTCTGGCAGTCGTGATCGGAACATTTTGCAGCGAGATGTGCGTGCTCAAGAGGATTTTGTCAGCAAGCTGGTGGGTCATAAGTCAGAGGTTTGCGGCCTAAAGTGGTCATATGATGACAGGGAGCTTGCTTCAGGGGGCAATGATAACCAGCTTTTTGTGTGGAATCAGCAGTCTACACAACCTGTTGTGAAGTTCAGCGAACACAATGCAGCTGTCAAGGCCATAGCTTGGTCACCGCATCAGCATGGGTTGCTAGCCTCTGGAGGTGGGACAGCTGATCGATGTATCAGATTTTGGAACACGGCAACCAACACTCCTTTGAATTGCTATGATACAGGAAGCCAGGTATGCAATCTTGTGTGGTCTAAGAATGTGAATGAACTAGTCTCCACACATGGGTACTCTCAGAATCAGATTATTGTTTGGCGTTACCCGGCAATGTCAAAGCTAGCAACTTTGACTGGCCATACCATGAGGGTTTTGTATCTTGCAATTTCTCCAGATGGCCAAACAATAGTCACAGGAGCAGGTGATGAAACCTTGCGATTTTGGAATGTGTTTCCATCTCCCAAGTCACAGAGCACAGTGCGAGACACAGGGGTTTGGTCATTGGGTCGAACCCATATACGATGAAGACCCTCTAGAAATGTCAGGGCCTTTCCAGTTCCCCAGTTCAGTAGACTTATGTGGCTTCTGGTGTCGCGTACCATGAGGCTTCAGTAATTTAACACTAGGGTTAGGTGAGCCACATTTAAGGCAGGTCTGAAGAAACGACATATCTATTGGTGCTTCCTATGAGATTGCAGTACTGCACATGGCTGGTGTGTTAGTGATAAAAATTGCTGGTTTGTCCTCAGGATGCGGTCTTGAAAAGCACAAAGCTATTGTGTGTTGTTGGGGTAGACAAAGGCACAAGATGCCATATGTTCACACCCCTTGAATATTCCCAACTCTCAATGGAAAAAGAAGGATAATGGCAACGTGCTGATCTACAGGAAAAACACGTTTTCTTCTGTATTATGAGCATATCAGTTCCTGTTTTAGGCTGGTTTGAATCTGGATGAGATGTCAGGCATTGTGCATACTATGAGAATCTATTTTTTGTAGCTGATCCTCTCTTACAATGACTTTTTGGAGAAACAATAGAGTAAATCTTTCATATGTCCGTGTGCAGATAAATTTCTTATCAGTCTGATCAAAATCTGGGCTCTGGTCTTTTTGTGTTTGTGCTTCTTTTGAGCATCCATGTTGACTTCATTTGTGCTACAAACTGAAACACATAGTGTGTTGTATTGTGTCTCCTCTGTTCTAGTGCCACGGTATTAAAATGCATACTAGTGTGAATACTATTGTGGTATGCTCATGAGGGAATGAACAGGAAAGTCCAACAATGGTTCAATGTGTAATGGCTGTTAGCCAGGATGAATTTGGGAGGTACAGGCATTTTTTTGGAGGTGAAGTTTGGCAATCTAGTGATCTTTCTGGACAAATTCAGTGCAATTTCAACCAAATTTGCTGTTTTTTAGGGGCAGAATTCATCAAATTTTCAATCTCACAAAAATTGAAAAAATATCCCCAAATTCTCTTTTTGCCTCTTTGAGTGAGGCTTCTATCAAGCTCCATTTGGTCCAGGAAAATGTTAAATTGAGACTTGAAGACCTGGATTTTGTCTTAAGGAGGGGGGTTAGAATAAAGATTAGAAATAACCCAAAAGAATTACCCCAACATCATATGTGCACATTATTGCCTTCTTATCCCTTGTAAGCCCAGGCTCAATCCATCTTTTTCTCAAAAAAGGTCGATGATGCCCAGACACACTTTGAACCCCTCTTGTCCATGTTTTGGGCTTGCCATGGATAACAGGACCCAAACTGTGAATGGGCACCACCAAACACCATAACATTGTACTTGCCCATAGTTGTTACTGCACTCAGTACAAGAGTACTGCTGCAATTTTTTCCCCTTAGTCTGCCCTTTGCCCCATTTTTTTTCACCTTGGCATTCCCAGACATGTTTTGGTCATGTGACAGGTGCTAGGGGTATGTACCATGCTGCTTGGTGTGTTATGAGACCCTTGGTACTCATAACATGGGAGGTTCTGGGTGCAGAACATGACAAGGTGAAACAAACGGGGCAAAGGGCAGTCAGGGAAAGAAAGAGCAGGCACTACTTTTTAAACTGCCTATAATAACAACTATGTGCACATATAATGTTGGGGAAATTAGGGGTTTTTAGTTTTTATCATGTTATGAGTGTAGGTGCAGGTTCACACCCAAAGGGCTAATGGCTCTCCCTTAGCCATTTCAGACTTTGTGGCAGGTTCAGACTTCAGACAAAATCATGAGAGATTATGTAACTCTATAGCATGGTTAAAGAACTCGAATACAAAATGAATTTGGTTAAAAAAGAAGCCTAGGAATGCAAAGTGAATTTGATTATTGAAAAAGAGCCTAAAGCCTACACCCAGCTAGAGACCAGATATCACACACAAACTGGTTCCACTAGCAGCCTAGAGAGTAAAGCTAGGTTTACAACTGTCTTCCACAAAGGGATTCCCAGAGTAAGTTATAATTGTATTCCAATTTCCAAATCCTGATAAGTAGGCTAGATGCCAAGTCTCGTCTCAACAACCCCAGGAGAAAGGAAATGTCTTAAAAAGAAAGGAAGATATTTAGTTTGTCCAACTAAGTGTGACTGAGTGTCTCCTCTTATATCCACATTGTTTTAGGTGATTGGAGTACTTGGGTTTGCAATATAGGAAGAAACATATATAGCTTGACTTATTGATAATGAATTGGACCCACTATAGTGCCCACTTATAATAATTGGTGATTGAGTTTAATGGGTAATGGCCATAATCTCTACCAAATACCACTTATGAAAATCAATCTTTGAGTATTTTATTCAGAGGAAAACTTTGGATACTTGTTTTAGAGCACCTCAAAAATACTAAATCAATTTTCAATCTCAATTGAAACAAAAAAACACACACAGCACAAGTAATTTGCCAGAACTTTGTCTGGTAGTATGCTGAGGAGGTTGTTGCAAAGGTTGAAAGTTGAAATTGCATACACAAATGTTAGGGTGTGTTCAACCCTCAGTAAACTCAGAGAAGCATATGTTAAAAGAGCTCCTAAAAGCTCCAAACTTTTGATGAAAGTTCATTGCAATTTGCATGTCTTTTGCATGTGGCAGCCACATGCAAAAGACATGCAAAAGCCATACAATATTTGGGTATGTGTTCACTAAGGCAGCTCTTAAAAACAATTCAAGGGACGAATTTGAACAATCTTATTGACCACAAAGGGCTTATTTTTCACCCCAAACCACAAGCCTATTCCACAGACCTTGTATATTTGTGTCTATATTTTCTACACTAAAACTACAACCCTTGTCTGTATGTATACAGACAGGGTTGAAAAAATTGGTAGGTAACAAAAATTGAGATGATTGTGTACACTCTACTTCTCAGAGGTTTCCAAATTTCTTGCTTCTGCAGCCTCTTGTGGGCATATGCACTGACACAGGCCTTCTCCAGCTTCAGCTTCTTGCACAGAACTCTCAACTGCGAAGTTTCAATAGTTCAAGCCTTTCAAGCGGCCACTCAATAACCTTCCAGCTAGCAATCTTGGAAAGCAGGTATCGAAAAATCTGCTCTCCTGAATATGAATTGGACATGTCCCCAATGCCAGATCATAACAAAGAGGCGTAATTTGGTTCCGACCAGAGTGCAGGAGGATCAGTAGAATCATCAGCTGAGACTTGAGGATTGAAGACCTGAGATTCTTCAAAATCAGTGAGAGGAGGAAGATCTTCAAAAAGCATGTCTTCTAGTTCCCTGATCATTTCAGAATCCCAGATGCTTAAATCCACTTCACTGTTTTGCTCCTCTTGCTGCAGGTGGGTAGGTGGCGCTGACTCCTCAGTGTATCCGATATCGTCAAGCTTCACCGAAGTCGCTAACTCTTGCTGAACAAACGGTCCTGATTCTCCAGTACAATATGATTCGATATTTTCAAGTTTCACCGGAGCTGTTGCAGCAGCTTTACCCGACATAGAGATCTCCTCGCCGGCCGGAGACGTTGGACCTATGGATCCTTGAGACTCGGCTTCTGAAACCCTAATTGGCACAGACCCATATTCAATGTTATTGAGCTGCGCGCCAAGTGAGACAGCAACGGGTTTGGCCATCGACAATGGAGTGCACGGCTCCGCCGCTGCAGCGGCAGCCGCAGCTTGGATATCTTTGGGTGAATCGCACTTGGGGAGCGCGAGGGAGGGAGAGTTGGGGAAATTCATTGGCGCCGATGGACCTCTCAAGCAAACGACAGCAGCATCGTAAGCACGTGCCGCCATCTCTGCCGTGGGAAAGGAGCCGAGCCAAATCTTGGACCTCTTGTTAGGCTCTCTGATTTCCGATACCCATTTCCCCCACTGCCTCATGCGCACTCCCCTGTAGGGCGAAGACGAAGAAGGTTTGGGACTCGCGGCTGCTCTAGCGATCATATTGCCAGCATGCTTGTGAACTCCTTCCAGCTCCTTGTTCACAGGCCCCAGTAGTTTCGCCCTACGCCTACTCGCTGCTGCTGCTTGCGTCCTTTGCTTCTCGACCATCTACTAAGCTTTTCCTCTCCCCGAGCGACTCACAAAACTCGAAAACTATCACCCTGGTACCCAGCGAGCACGTCAAAGCGCTCAAAGCTTCGTTCACCACCCCCACTTCTCCTCTTTCACTACACTTGAAAAGTCTAAAACCTCACGAAATTCAATTCTCGCTGAGAAAAAACCCAAATCTATACAAGAAAGAAATCTCAAAAATAAGATAACTTGAATCACAAGCAAAATCCACGAATCAAATTCCTCTGCAAAAACATGTAAAGAAAAGAAAAAAGATTAAAAAATAAATAAAGCACTCGCTAGTTCGATGGCTGGCTAAACCCTTCTAGCACGCAACTTCTGGAAGCTTCCAGAAATGTATCTGTATGGAAATCGACGTCGACAACTACAAACAACGATGATGAGAGAAAAGAATATGGCACACGAAAGCAGAAACCGCAAATGAGGCCACAAGTCTGAGTCGTTGCCTGTATTTATAGTCGACGAACGAGAGAAGATGGACAGGAAGCTTACGCGGGATGTCCACAGTGCGGCAGCTGTCGCAGAAGAGCGGCAGCGCAAATAGAAACTTTAGGAGAGTTCGGAAGGAAGAGAGGGTATGTGTTCGCTGCTGAAGAATGCGCGCTTGACACTCCTCTCCTTATACACGTATGTATACGCATATGCGCTACGCCCACTCGGTATATGTATTATACGTTATCCTACCCTCTTGCGCATTGACGCGTGTACCGCCCCTTCAACGTACCTTTGCCTTCCTACCTATCTGGCAAATCCTTTTGCACTGGGAATAATGAACGTACCTACTCCTCACTAGGTAGGCTACCAGGGTTTTTTTTTTTTCAAATTCCGCAAGTAGGTCCAATGGCGAGGGTTACA
>Ga0209208_10003478_pt1 | contig 22518 bp, 11 predicted proteins | sample S1TSphfallax_3_FD_187694 | JGI IMG/M metagenome (GOLD analysis project Ga0209208, IMG submission 187694) | Host-associated microbial communities from peat moss isolated from Minnesota, USA - S1T2_Fd - Sphagnum fallax MG (SPAdes) (version 2) | ecosystem: Host-associated > Plants > Peat moss >...
ATATTTTTCAGAAAATGTAAATTTGATTAAACAAAAAAATAATTCAGAATCAATGAATATGATCATATTAAAATTTATTAAAAAATTCATAATTATCAATTAAATGTCTACTATAATTATAATGATAATCAATTATATATATATAATCATTAGGTATTATATATTTAAATTTTATTATCTATGTTCGAATATTAATGTAAATAAGCTACATGAGTTAACCTACAAGTACATAAACATCTTAAGCTAATTATTAATTTAACCTAGATAATAATGTTAAAATCATATTTTGATTAAGTAATCATAATTATAAAAAATATCCTACAATCATCTTTAAAGTGCAAAAGACAAGGAGTAATGAAAAATTAACAAGAAGAAAAACATGAAAAATAAGAAAAATAAACTTTTTTCCAAGTTATAAAACGTTTTTTTTTCTTTTCTTTGGACCCCTCCTACTTTCAAACCTCATAACTTTCTTATTTCTTATTCATTTTAAACGATTTCAAGTGCTATAGGAGCGCCATCTGAAGTTCTACAAACCATATTAGAAATTTAATAGCAAAAAAAACATAAAAGGAAATTTCTGGGTGTTTAAGAATCGGCCTTTGTAGTGTACAATGGTTTTTTTGAGTTTTTGATCCCTTTATTTTGAGGGGCCATAACTTTCTCCTTTCTAATCCATTTTTGATGATTATTAGTGTGTTAGATGTGCCAAGAAGAGGGCTTCAAGTTTTGATTAGACACTAGAAGCAATAGAACCCTCCCCTGGCTGATATATTTTAATACATTAGTTGCATTGAATGTGTGACTAAGTTGGTTCATGAGGTTTGCAATGGAATTTTTTATCCCATATCCTTTGGCTTCCATTCTATTTGGTTCAATATATAACTAGGCGCAATAACTTTGTAATAACGAAATACCAAATGCCATTGGGGATGAATGAATTAAAAAACTTAACCTTTATGAAATGGTTAATTTTAAAAATAAAATTGGATTATTCTAATTTTACCTATATAGCCTAAACCTAGTTATGTTCAACCTACTTACATACCTAAGCAAACCTATTTACCTAATAGGGTTTAATAATTACCTACCTACTTAGGCAACATGTGTTAACATCTTGTTAGCCATAAATTGGACAATTTAAATTTTATTAATTAATATTTTAAAATAAAAAGGTGGGTTTTAATTGCCACATGTCACCATATAATTGGTGTTATTTTATAAAATGGACATGTGTCAAATGGTCAATGAATGTTCCATGGTGTGCCATGTGTTATCATCTTAATGGAAACAAATTTAATGATTGAGATTAATCTAATGAATTTTTAATTTAAAATAAAATAAAATAGTGACACGTGTCCACAAGGTAGTTGTCCAAATTTTAAACACGTGTCATATTTTTATTAGTTACATTGTAATTGCAAGGAGAGTTGCACATAAGGTGCAACTACATTTGGATTAATATGTATGGATGAATATGTATATTAGCACCATATATACATGTTACATACGTATTGTTGCATGTAATTGAATGTCATGTGCAACTTGTCTTAAGCAACTACACAAATTTGTAATTGCATGTGTCACATGTAACTAAATTTTAGTTGCAAAAGACAATTGTAAAACCCAAAATTTTTAGTAATGTCTCTAGCTCTACAATTATTATTCAACCCATTGTCATGAGCTTATGTACATAACTTGAAGGCCATTGAGTGAGCCAAAACACATGTGCTTTCATTATTTATCTTGGATTTTTAGCTTCAAGTTGTTGATCATATTGAAGTTTAATTTCTAGCTATGGTCAACCAATCCACTATCATTGAAATAAAAGCCATCAAGAGTGATTTGGATTCAAGCGAAACAATACGTCCATCTTTGTCTCAACATTAGATATCAAAAGTATCAAAGCTTTACACCTTTGTATGATTGGTCCAAATTGTCATTGAAATAAAAAATTAAAGTTACTTTGATCTGCATTGGGAAGATCCAAATGATGTACATGTTATAAGGCTAGCCCCAATTTCATACTATGGCATCTAGGGTTTGTGGTTACTATTTGAATTTTAAATACATTCTACTAAGGATTTCATATGTTAATTTAGTTTTGATGCAATTTTCATGATCAACAACTTACATGGTTATTTTTTATTGTAAGTTGAATCCATTTTTTTAATCCAATGATTTGGCTTTTATTAGTGGTGTTTGAATATGGTTTGGGTGGTGTTGTGGTTAGTTTAAGCATCATGTGATATTATTCTTGTGAGGACCTAACTATGGTTGGGATTGGGGTGCAAAACCTTTGTGATCAATAACTAGAGTGGCCAATTTACATATGCAAGATTAAAACATTGTTCGGTTCACTTAGAATGGAGAGGACACATACTAGAATTGCATTTGTGCTTGGTTATCAATTTTGGGGTAACAGCTTGAGCCCTACACATCCACAATCCACAAAGTTTGACACTAGAAGAATAAGCAAAAGGAAAGCATTGCTACCATAATTTAGATACATACATTATTCAAGGTTTTGTTTTTGGGCAAGCTTTCCATTTGAACCATTCATCTTGGTAAACCTTTTAAATGACGTTATGTTGTAATTTAAGTCTAATATGTTGCCATCTCCAACAATGATCATTAAACCTTTTGAAATTAAATGGCATTGTACATATTCATTGCAAGTTCTTGTTGGTTATTATCATGGCACATTTGATCAATGAATCAAGGGGTAGACAAGGAGTTGAAGAATGTGAGCAAATAGAACAAGCTATTGAGATTAAAGCTTGGTATGCAAAGAAGAAAAAGGATGATACTAAGGAGCATGTGAGGACGTGCAAAGCTCGAAAAACAATAGCTATTCTTATTGCTCAAGCAAAAGAGGTTACTGTTTTCAAGAAAAAACTTTTAGTAGCCCTTAAATTTTTTTGACAGGATAGAAGATACCTACAAAAGATAACTACAAAGATTTCAAGGAAGATGGCAATGTTCTCTATAAAACAAATGAAGGGAATGGATATTATTTTGCAACAAACAACATTTGAGAAGTTCATCACTCATCCCCTTGTCACAAATATGCTTCCTAAATACTTGAAAGACCTTGATTCAATCAAATGTAATTTAGAGATTTTAGGCAACTTCAAGTATGGTCTAATAGCTCATTTGCTTGGATCTTGTAAAATTGAGCTTATTGTTGCCAAAAACATTGTTTGCACATTAGCATCCAACCAAACTATTAATAGTTGTAGGGGTGTTGTTAAATCATTGGGGGTTGACAAATAAAACATCAAGGAAGCAATGGGGAAGCATGTTCAGATGGATATAGTTTAGAATGCTTTCTAGATCAACCCTAATGTGCAGGCCATTCGGATGCTTTGCCACAAGAAGTGAAAGATATCATTATAAATTGGTGGAGTAAAGAGACAACAACACTACTAGAAATTTTGGGTTTTGTAACTGTCGTTTGCAACTAAAATTAGTTGCATGCAACACATGCAATTACAAATTTGTGTAATTGCATAAGACAAGTTGCACATGACATTCAGTTGCATGTGACACTACGTATGCAACATGTATATATGGTGTTAATATACATGTTCATACATACATACAAATCCAAATGTAGTTGCACCTTATGTGCAACTCTCCTTGTAACTAAAATGCAACCAATCAAAATATGACACATGTTTAAAAATTAAACAACTAGCTTGTGGACATTTGTCACTATTTAAATTTTTTATATTTTCAAAATGAAAAATTCATTGGATTAATTTCAATCATTAAAGTTTCTACCATTAGGATGATGACACGTGGCACACCATGGAACGTTCATTGATCATTTGACACTGTTCTTTTTTAACACCAATTATATGGTGACACGTGGCAATCAAAGCCCACCTATTTTTAAAAGTTCAAATATTAATCAATGAAATCTAAATCGTCTAATTTATGGCTAATAAGATGTTTGACACATGGTGCATAGGTAGGTAGATAATAATTAAGCCCTATTAAGTAGGTTTACTTAGGTATGCAAGTAGATTGAAAAGTAGCTAAGCTTAGGTTATATAAGTAGGATTAAAATAATCTGATTCTATTTTAAGGTTTAACCATTTCATAAAGGTCAAGCTTTTTCCGTTCATTCATCCCCAATGACACTTAAAATTTGGCTACTACATAGCTATTTCTCCTAGTCATATACTAAGCCAAATAGAATTTGAAACCAAAGGATATGGGTTAAAACATTCCATTGCAACCTCATGAACCCACCTAATTGCACATTAGATGCAACTACTATATTAAATTATACCAGCCAGGGCAGGGCTCTATTGCTTTTGGTGTGCAAAACAAACTTGAAGCCCTCTTCTTGGCGCATCTAACACACTAAGAATCGTTGAAAACAGATTAGAAATGAGAAAGTTATGGCCCCCCAAAGTAAAGGGGGTCAAAAACTCCAAAAAAAAACTATTGAACACTACAAAGGCCGGTTCTTAAACACCCAGAAAGTTCATTTTATGTTGTTTTTTTGCTATTAGTGTTCCAATGGATTTGTAGAACTTCAGGTGGCGCTCCTATAGCACTTTAAATCGTTTAAAATGAATAAGAAATAAGAAAGTTATGAGGTTTGAAAGTAGGAGGGGTCCAAAGGAAAAAAACAAAACAAAACGTTTTGTAACTTGGAAAGCTTATTTTTCTTATATTTCTTCTTGTTAGTTTTTCATTACTCCTTTTCTTTTGCACTTCAAAGATGATTATAGGATATTTTAAATAATTATGATTACTTAATGAAAATATGATTTTAATATTATTATCTAACTTAAATTAATAATTAGCTTAGGATGTTTGTATACTTGTAGGTTAATTAGTATAGCCTATTTACATTAATATTTTAACATAAATAATAAAATTTAAATATATAATACCTATTGAATATATATATAATTGATTATCACTGTAATTATAATAAAATTTTAAATAATAATTATGATTATTTATAATAAAATTTAATATTATCATATTAAATTTTTTTGAAAAAAGAATTTAAATCAAATTTACATTTTCTGAAAACATATTCCAAAATAAAATAAAATAAAACATATTTAAACCATGGTTTAATTTAACATAATTTAGCCTAACTTAATTAACCATTATTAATTTTAGCTTAATTAGTTTAGCCATACATATTTTAGCCTAACTTAATCTAACCATATTTATTTTATCTTAATTTAATTTAGTTTAGCCATAAATATTATAGCCTAATTTAATTTAGCCATAATTTATTTTAGCCATTTTTATTTTAGCTTGGTATAATTTAGCTTAATTTAGTTTAGCCATAAAGTACATAACACTATTATATATAACCTATGTAGATATATTAAGTATAATAATTTAAGTAGGCCATTATTTTTATGACACATGTCCATGTTGTACACATTTAGTTGCACACACAATCGTATGGCCCAAAAACTATACAATACCAAATTTGTAGTTGCAAACGACAATGAATTGCATGCAAGTTGCATAGTGACTGGTTGCAAATGACAAGATTTCTAGTAGTGCAATATCTCCAAACATAAAAGATATTATGAAAAGGTGAATTATTGTTAATCAATTTAAGGAACATCCCAAGCAATACCTCCAAGTTTCACAAGTAAGATGGATAGTGCACCTAAACATTATTTTCTTGAAGATTGTATTTGAGTGAGTTTTCATAATTAGCTAATTCTTGTGGATGTCTTTCTAATGTTGTTTCTAAAGTTTGTTTCATCATAAAATAATCATTGTCATTTATAAAAACCGCATGTGGAGTCTTTCACTTGTAATTGTTTTGTAAATTGAATATTTCAAATCAAGTAGTCCTACTATCATTAATTAGTCCAAGCTGATCAATAGTCCTAATGTCAGATTGGGTCTTCCTTTCCAAACCGTTCTAGTCCTTGTTGCTTCCTAAGTGGTCAGTAATCCTAAGTGTAATCAAAATTCTCCTTTGCTAAGCAGTTGAATCCTTATAAACTAAAAATCTCCTTGGCCAAGTACTTGAATCCTTATAAACTAGGGGTCTCCATGACCAAGCAATTGAGTCTTTATAAATATGAGGGTTTCCTTTTGTTAAGCACTTGGGTCCTTGTAAATAGGGATTCTCCTTGGCCAAGCAATTAAGTCCTTATGAATAGGGGGGTTTCTTTTATTAAGTAGTTGAATACTTATACATCATGGGTTCCCTTAGCTATTTAGTGGAGTCCTTAATTAGTGTTTGTTTAAGGTTTGACCGAATAGACAATAATATTAACAAACACTTCATTCCTTGCTGAACTAGTGGAGTTTTTCAAAACACTTGACCTTTGGCTAAGTAGTTAGTTATCCCAAGAAAGCAATTTGTTCCTTGCCTAACTAGTAGGGTAGGGTTTGTGTGTATAATTTGATTTATTTAGTCCTTTGTAGTCTAGGTGGGACCAAGTGCTTATAACTTTGCTTTGCTAGCCACTCTATGATCATTTGAGGTTTTCATCTATGTGGTTAGTGGTGTTTTGACTTTTGTCATAGATCTTATTGTAGATTGACGTCTTCTTTAAATGCAAAGTAACACTGAAAATTGACAAATTGAAAATGTGTTTGTAGCTTGAGTTTTTTATTACTTTCAAAGCAAAGTTTCCAAAATTTCTATTATGCCTACAATCTTCCAAGAATTGAAGCCATGGTTTGTATGACATTTAAAAGATTGGAACACCTATTGTTGCTAATATCACATGGAGCTTAAGGAACTTCTAAATGGATTTGATGACATGAAAACACTAGGCAAGGGCATCCATGGTGCCTATAGCTACAAATGCATTGAGGTTTGTGATGTTAAACTAAATCTTGCAACTAATTTAGACAACTGCATTGTTAAGTTCCAAACATATAAAGGGTTGATTGAATTATGGACATCTATATTATGTTTGAAGCTTGTTCTAATTGAGTGGCATTCTAGACAATGTTTGATGGGTGATTGCAACAGTTGTGGAATTCACACATTGAAGCTATGGCCATTTGAACTAAAGATTGATAAAACCATCCATTGGTAGAACATAGGCTATGAAATAGTTAGGCATAATGAAGATAGTAGGGACAAGAAAACTTCTAGAATGCAATACCATGATACACAACCAAGTGAACTCTTTGAGTACTTGAAACCTTACTTGAAAGATTTTTTGTTTCACAACTTCATATCTAGGTGGCAAGATGTCCAATTCAAGGATTCACTTATTAATGTGATTAAGGACACAATCATTTTTTGTGTGGATTTTTCAAATAATTATACATTGATGGCGCATAATGAGACACAAAACATGCATTGGCACAACTTCCAAATAAACATTTTGGTCCATATCGATGCACCCCCAAGCTCCTTGATAGACTCAACTGTGAGTCTAAATGTGAAAACAACAAAAGGATAAGGAATGGGGGTGCGCTCTTTGGTTCGCAACACTTTAGGGGTAAAGGGGCATGCTGGAGATTTGGGATAGGGACTAAGAAATGTGACAAGCAAAACAATTAGTCATAAGGACCTGCACAAACCAAACAACAAGTTGGTTAGTGCATAATAGGAGCACTTTTGGTGCACAGACGAACCACGGGCAAACACAGATTTGCAAGATTCATCACAGTCCAAACTTGGGAAAAGCCACCACCTTCCCCCTTATAGTATCCTCGATGCCTGGCCACGGGACCAGCACCTAAATATCATTTTGTCTCGGGACTCCCAAGTCTTGAAATTCTCGAAATTGGGACTCTCGCAACTTTGGAGGCCCATAACTTTGTGTGCAAATCTTTGATTGAAGTGAAGTCTAAAGAAAAATAATAGCCCTTGTTGAAGGCTTTTCAATGGTATGTGGCACACCACCTATACATAAGTAAATTGGGGCAATTCTTGACTTTAGTGGTCGGGAATCAAATTGGCACTTTGACTCTCGACTTTTTTTTGGGTCATAATTTATGTTTTAAGTGCCCAATTGAGTTATGCGAGCCCATTTGAGACATCTACATTCCAAGAGTTTTTCAATGATATAAAGAATTTTTCAATTGAATGAGTTGTGACCCCTGCAATTGCCCTCTGAAGATTTAGGAGTCCATCAGGACTCCAACTCCCAAAGTGGGAGCTCACTTGGGAGTGTGGGGCTTCATTCCTTCACCCTTTCTTGCATTTTTGGGAACATGAAATGTGACTCTCAGGTTTCACTCTTCGCCCGTACCTTTGTAAGCCCTTGCCTTGGTCTTGAGCCCAAGGCTAGGGTTGTGACAATATAATTTATAAGCAAAACTGTGATTTAAAATCCATACTCCTAAAAGAAGTGCATTATTATGTCTCTAATGATTCTAGCCATGATACCCTCTTTGTACAACATGCCTTTTTATTACATTAAAATTTCTTGTAAAGTAAAGGATTTAGGTCATTGAGGCATGTAGTGTGGTTTAGGTAGTTCAAGTCTACTTGAGCATGGTATTTTGTGTCATGTTATTTTGGCATCATATTGAGCCACAATAATATGGAGGGGTGTCAAATGGTTTGTAATTTTTTTGTTATGAGTCATTGTAAAGGGGAGGTTGATGAAGTAGGTGTTTTATTCAAGCGAAAAATTTGAAAGGAATAGATCAAGCCCCAAGGCAAAAAATTACAAAATGCAGCTAAAATTATAGCCCACCTTTGAGCAAAGGCAAACAAATTCCATGTAGCACATGCATCAACGAAAAGGCATATCAACAAGTATTTCCACTTGGTGAAAGTGGGGGATGTGGACAAGTCAAAACCTTATGATTATCAAACAATGTGAAAAAACCAAAGCATGCATTAAGTGCGGTCAATTTCATCCAAGGATCTGACATCGTGCTAATTCAAGCAACTATATTACTTTTGTGTAGCTTGTGAGGATGAAAATTTAGAATTGGATTGTGATAACAAAAAGCATGTCCCAGATTAGACACTAACAAGGCTAAAACCTACAAACAATTCCGAAATGAGACAAATGATGTATGATCTTGATGAAGAAATCAAAACTAGGACTAATGGGAATGGATTGCAGACAATTTGGCTCTAGGTGATAACATTGTAGTTCCTAGTGACATTGTTCACCCATTATGGGTTATGCTTGTGGACAAGGGCCATTGAATTTAATTTTGAAGATGGGTGGGGGAACAAATGGCAACAAGGTGATGTTGTCATACAGGGCTACTAGTATGATGTGTTACAAAATGGTAGTCAGACATGCTTCCTACAAGATGATAAGCCTTTGGCATATGTCTTTAGCCATCTTATTTTTGGCTTCCAAATTTTCCTTGCCCCCCACCATTCACATTGTTAGAGGGACATATGCAACATATGAGCTCTCTAATGAATCCATTAGTGTAATTATGGATATTTTAGAAGACACCCAATTGTTGGAATGAACATGCCTTGATTTTATGCATTTATGATTATCCAAAGAGTTGGCAAGAAGAAGTTTGTTTTGTTTTGACTTGGAAATATTTTTGTTGGAATGATGTGTTGTGCCATTGGAAAGAAGCAACATTATGGATTTCATGGGATAGTAGGAGCTTTTTCATTGGAAAAGATGGTGCAAACATAAAAGAAGGCAATTTTATTTATTTATTTATTTTTTGGGATTTTCAGTATTTTTTTGGGTATTATTTTTCCTTGGGATATCCATCACAAAACATCTAATAGACATTTAAGAATACTTTCAAATTCAGATATGGATTCTTGTTGAAGTCAAAGAATTAATGTTCAATCATTTGGAATTGACATAAATCCTAACAAATTTGCCATATTTTGTCTATTAATTAGGTGATCCAGATTTGAAATTGTGTGGATTGTTTTGTGTAAGTTATTATTATAAGTTGAAGAACAAGCCATACCTATGTACAATGTAGTACATGGATGAGGTTGGTGATTTCAAATTTTGTAGAAAATCAATGGGTGAACTGTGAATTTGCAATATTATAGTTTATTGTAATAAATTTTGGAACTTTGCAAGCCCCTTTACACAAGGCAAGAAGAGACTTCTCCCATTTACAAGTATTTAGGTTTTGATTTATAAAAACCTTTTGTATTGTACGAGTTTTGGCTACAATCCAAGTATCTAGAAGAGTGAATTGTATCAAATTCATTTTAAAAAACCTAAGTTGCACTTTATTAACATAGTTTTACACAAAGCAATTGAAAATTTCATTGACACCTTTGTGTCTTTTGCAAGAGACTTTAATCAATCCCAAGGCCACTACAAGTTGATCAAGAAAAACAAAGGTTTGTCATTGTGCCCCTTTGAATTTAGGTGAAGGACATGACACTTTTAACATAATGACAAATGACAAACTTTTGCATTTTAATGCTATGTAATTTTAACAACAAACTTTGTAAACATTTTGTTACAACATGTAAGGTTCATATATGTCTTCATTGAGACTTGTGACAAAAATTAGTGCAATTGTTTAATAACTTACACTATTGTTTTGGTGTTTTTTGTTGAGGGAAAAAATTATGGGTAGTCATGGGGACAATAGAACCAAACATATCACAAAATGTTGTAAGGTGCGAACTTTTGTAGAATGTCACAAATGGTAGTTGTGGTTGTTGGTCGATCTTATTTGTTAAAGCTTATGGGGAGAACTATTTGTTCTAGCAACTAAATGTTGAAAACCAAAAACGTCTTGATGTAACATTGTAGAGTGCACAATAGTAAGCTTTCACACATTTCACCTTTTGATGTGAACTTGCCTAACCTAGAGTCTATGGACTATGTGGATAGCCATTTATGCTTATTGATGATATGAAACTATAGTGGATGGGGCATTATTAAGCAACAATAATTGTCTTATGTTGTTTTTAGTTTCATTCTATAATAGCCAAATGCATCATGTGTATAGTTGCTGTTAGGGTGGGTTTTTCTTGGGAGTAGGTTAAGAAAACACATTGTAAAGGCATTTACACCCAAGTCAGTCATTTGTGGTAGAAGTGCCACCCCTTTTGGACCTCCTCAATGTAGTAGTTGAATAGTAATATTGGATGTCTTGAACATGGCTGATAATGAACCCCTTGAAATCACAATGATATTTTCCACCCCGATGGGGTATTTTACTTGGCCTACAAATGTGTAGCAAGAAGAACATGTTGCTCTAGAAATAGATAAAATAAATGTTGTTATGTTAGTTGCAAACTTGAAGCACTTCCATGCTACTATAATTCATTGGCAAAATAAGGCTACTATGAAGCAAGCCAAGTTGGAACTTGTGGTGCTACCAAGAGCAACTGCATGCAAATTTGTGATAACCATGAATAGTGAAGGAGTGCCAATGATTCCAAGTAGGAACCAATGGTTTTTAGCCATGAAGGGCCATGCATGCCATTTGCTAAAGGTGACCAAGGCCATAAATCTTCAAGCCATTGAAAAATTGGAGAAAGTGAAGGAGAATTTAGAGAAACAATTTGAATTCATAGCTTTTGGCCTTAATTATGGACCTATGTGATTTGTGGCTGGCAATTTTTTGAAAAGGAAACAAGAGGAATGGCTAAAAATTTGGAAAACATATATTGTGCCTCTCTGTAAGGGATTAAATGTTCACAAATGTCCTTGCACTATATTAGATGTTTAAGACCATTGTTTGGGACTTGGTGGATTATAGGTGGTATGAAGCCTGAAAATTGCAATGAAGCAAAGTGGGTAGCATTGTCCAAATAATGGACTTGTTATTGGTTGTACTTTAAGGTCTGCCATGGAATTGTCTTTATTTATAACTCTATATGTTGAGTGTTTTTGTTTTATAACTATGTCTTATGAATGCCAATGCTAGTGTTATGAGTGCCAAAGTCTTATAGGTATGTTTTATGAGTGCCAATGCACATGATGATTGGGTCTTTCCATGGCTTATGGGTATGCAAGTGAAACCTAGGATGCATGTCTAATACACTAGGTTGCACAAGACTTTGAGTAAGTTATTACATAGGTTTGTATAGTATGTACACCCTCTATGAGGATCCCATAAAGTTAATGGGGAGTCATGGCCATTCATAACACTATTATTCATGAGGTGGGCTTTTGGTCTTGAAAATCCATCTATATTTGAACTCATAGTGAAGTTGGCATTGTTTTGTCACATTCTAGTTTTATAGGCTTGGAATGTTTGATATTTTCCAACTCTCTAAAAAGATGTCATGAAGATTCTTTCCATAACCTTTGTGTCAAAAACAAATTATTGTTGCAAATGATAGCGTAAATGGTTTATAGCAATGATGGATGTATGATGTAATAATTTTTTGCAAAGTTCCTATTAATTTACTATGGAAACTAGGAATTGGTGCCACATTCTTTTATTATGTGCAACCATGGATACTTAGGTTCTATGCTGATCGTTGTGAAAATATTTGTAACACACCACAAGTCTACAAACAAGTATGTTATTCCAAGTTAATTTTGTAAACATACTCCAACATAAACAACATTTGCACTAATTGTTAAGGGGGGTTGTGAGGGTTAGATGCAAATACATGGCGGGTCACCAACTTTTTTAGAAATGCATAATGGGAGTGGTGGTCTTCCATTGAAAAGTAGTGTATCTGTGGTGAGTTGTGGGACTTTCCTTCCCCTTGTGGCACTCTTTTTAATTGGTCATATATTCAAGAGGTTATATGAATGAATGTGCTATGAGGTCTATGGGATGTTGCTTGGAAGATACAACCATAAGATCATATTTGAAAGATGGCTAATAGGTGCATTTTATCAATTCAATTTGTTGTTTTAGGTGCTTGGGGCATTAACATCCAAGGCATTTGTGGTGGATGTGATTATGTCTTCCTTGTATTGTTGGCATGGAGTAACCATTGTTATTATAGTTAAAGTGTGGGCCTTTCAAATGAGCCATGGGCTCAAATTTCATGGCTTTAACATAGGTCTCCACCTACATGGTTTCTTGATGGTATTTGTTGGTCCCTAGGAAAACCCCTCACATGCTATCAACGAGCTACCAATGTTTCTTGCCATTATGGATTATTCAAATCTTGTTGATGCAATATGTGCAATAATACATGAGGGAGAAATTTGATCTCTTAATGGTTATGGTTAGGCTCATCAAGCTTTCATGAATATGGTTTTTAGCATGTGTGGGGTGTGACTAGGTTCTACCTTTTGTTGGTTTATGACTAGTAGTGGTGCAGATTGGTGGAGAGGCATGAAACATTATCACCTCTCTCCTACAACATGGGCAACATCTAAAATTTGTTGTTTTTAAAACCTAGTAATCATCGATGTCCATGCCCACATTTCAATTGTGAGATAGTTTTTCGATGATAATGCTATATGAGAATGCATATGTCAAAATTGGCTAACAAGGCGGTTGTGAATTAGGACACCAGCAAGGGAGTCTTGTTGGATCTTGTAGGTAGGGTGGAGGGGCTCATGTCATGGGGAGTTACAGTGGATGTATGGAAGGAAAACAATACTTGTACATCTAGTGATTTCACGTTGTCAAGAAAATCATTTTTGGAGTATGTTATAGTTTTATCATCTTTGGAGGGCATTACAAGAGATCATGGTTTTTCAAAAGGTTCAACTTGATTAAAGTGTTCACATTGACCAAAAAGAAGTTCATTTTGATTAAAGGCATGGGGCATGATTTGACACATGATTATTTTGGTTGGTTCTTTTGACTAAAAAGACCATTTTGACCAAGTGTTAAGTCATGCATCTAATAAAAAAGGAATTAAAAAAAAAATGTCCATCAAAATGGCCATGTTTAGTCAAATTGGCCATACTAAATGGCCATGTTTAGTCAAATTAGCCATACTAAATGATCATGTTTAGTCAAATTGGCCATAATAATTTGGTTAATTAGTCTATTTGATATGCCTATTATGTTATTTACCTACCTATTTACTTAACATATATCTATTTATTTACCTAAATATGTCCTACCTACCTACTTACCTACCATTTACCATGTTTTATCTACCTACTTACTTACTTACTTACTAAATACCTACCTATTATCTACCTTATTACCTACCTATATCTATTGTCGCAACCCCACTTTTGGAAGAGTGTGAAGATGACACTCACACTCCCGAAATGGGGACTTCGGAGTCCGGGACTCCCAAAACTTCAGAGTTCGATGGCAGGGGTCAAAACACCTTGCCTTGAGGCATTCTTCATGTCATTGAAAAGCTATTGAAGTGTAGATGTCTAAAATGACCTCGCATGAGCCATTTGGACATTTGTAGCACAAGTTATGGCAAAAAGAAAGGCCGGGAATCAAATTGGCAGTTTGACTCCCGACCACTAAAAGTCGGGAATCGACCCGACCCTGGTGTGTGCAAATGGAGTGTGACACACCATTGGAAAGCTCTCAATGAGAGCTACAAGTTTGCTTTAGACCTCATCCCAATCAAAGGTCTGAGCAAAGAGTTATGAACTCACAAAATCCCAGGAGTGCAAACCGGGACAATTTTGGGACTCCTCCTTGGGAGTCCTGGGACAAAAAAAAACCATTTGGACATGGGTGCCGCGGAGTAACGTAGAGAATACTATATGGGGGAAGGTGGTGGCTTCCCCCGAGTTCGGGCCGTGGTGAGTCTTGTGAGTCCAGAGTTGCTAGTGGCTTGTCCTAGCACCAAAGGTGCTTCAGAATGCGAACTAACCAACTTGTTGGTTGGTTTGATGCAAGTTCGAGTGAATAATTAAAGCTTGTCCCTCTTCCTAGTCCCATCCCGGAGCTTCAGCATGCCCCTCTACCCCTTTTAGTGTTGAGAGCTAGGAGCATGCCTTCAAGTCCCCACAATTCCGTTGTTTTAGAAACTAAGGCCCATCTTGGGCTTAACTTGGGACTTGGGAGCGCGTCATCTATCTATTTATAATTTGCCTACTTACTATTTACCTAACTATTTAATAATTTATCTATCTATTTGCTTATAATCTACCTACCATTACAAGAAATCACAACTTTTTTGACGAAAAAATTTGATTAAAAAAACCCCCCATATGCTTTTTTTGCCCCTATGTTCAACTTGACCAAAGTGCTATTTTGGACAAGTTGATTTAGACACGACCATTTTGATTAGGTCTTTTTGGTTGGTTTTTCTGACTGAAACATTGTGACAATAATATAATTTGGGTAGTGATAAAAAATAAAAAATAATTATATTATATTATTTGAAATTAATATGAAGAAATTAATTAATTAATTACTTTATTTACCTACATACCTACCTAATTAATAAACCTAATAATTAATGCCAAAAAAAATTAATTTTTTTACTTACCAACATTATGTCCTATGCCTAAGTTAGGCCACCTAGTTTAACCACCTAGGCCAAACCATGCCATTTAGGCTAGGCCAAGCTCCCTAGGTTAAGCCTTTAGGTTAAACCAAATAACCTAGGTTAGATGGTCTAGTAGCTTTTGTAATCTAGGCTACATAATTAGGTTACTTAAGTAGCCAAGGTAGCCTAGGTTGTAAGTGTGGGGATTTGAACTCCTCATTTTCACATTGAAGAATCAAGTCCTTAACCATTGCACCACCACCCCATAATGTGATTTTTGTGGACAACATATTTGTAATGAAAATGGTTTTGGACCAACATATTATATTCAACTTTTGTGAATTTTTTTTTCAATATGCATTTTGTACTAAATGAACTTGAATTTTTTTACACTACTTAAATAAATAGGTAGGTTATAGGTATGGTAACCTAAGTATGTAGGAGGTACCTATTAATAAATGCATGCACCTAGGTAACGGGTATTTTATAGTCTATTAAACCTTATAGGTACCTACTAACCTATTTGGTAGGTTTAAGTTCAAGCTACCTACCTAATAAACGAAACTACCTACCTAGTAGGCTTAAGTAGCCTAGGTTAAATTAAGTACCTACCTAATAGGCCTAGGTGGCCTAGGCTAATAACTTAGTTAGTAGAATAGGTTATCTATAGGTAATTAATAAAAATAATTAAAAATGATTGATGAATTATTATAAACTATAAATAAATAAATAATATCAATGATTAATAATTGATTATTTCCTAGGAATTACTAAATATTAAATATAATAATTAAAATAATAATCTACTATTAATTACTACTTTTTAAATTCTAGATTACTGGATTAATTATTGATTAGTTATTGATTATATATTATTGATAATTGATAGTTGATAATTTTACTAATGATTGATTATTTACTATGAATTAATCATTATCAATTAATATATAACAATTTATTATTAACTAAAAATTTAATTTAAAATAATCACATATCAATAATGATTATAATTATATATTGATTATTATTAATTATTATAAATTACTATCAAGTATTAGCTTTAAAAAAAATATTTTTATAATTCATTAATACTAATTTATCAATTAACAAGTTGATGGATAAATTAATTATTAATTAATAATCGACACTTATTTGGCGATTTATTAATTATATAAAATTTTAGTCATAAATTATTGAGTATTAACTATCAATTATTTTAAATATTAATTAATTAATGTACTAAGTTTAAGTACTTACATGTGCCTAAAGGTAGCGTAAATAGCCTATTAAACTTTATAAGTAACTATTAGGTGTAATATGTTTAACCTAGGGCCTATTAACTATGAATTTAAGTTTGGTATCTATCCTATGCAAAATAAACTTGTAGGTTAAATAACTAAATTAATATGGTTGATTTGACTAAGTGTCAAATCAAAATGGTCAATTTGACTAATTATAAATCACAATGGCTAATAAGTATGGTCAATTTGATTAAGCCTTTGTCACTTTGATGGACCTTTGGCCTTTTTGATTAGATGTTTGGTTTGTCACATGGTCAAAAAGGTCATTTTAATCAAATGTTTCAATTGAAAATAACTTGTTTCTTTCATGGCCTAGGTCTTTAATCAAAATGACCATCCCTTTTGGTCAATGTGGATATTTTAGACAATTTAGACCTTCTAAAAAATCACATTTTTTGTAATGTACATACATACTTATAATTTACATAAGTAGGTATGTACATTTGAAAACATAGGTAGGTTAACATGTGTACTTACCTATTTACTTAGTTAGGTACCTACTAAATTATTTATGAAAAAAATTGAAATTGAAATGTTGTTATACACATTGACAAAAAAATTCACAAAAGTTGAAGGAAGCATGTTAATGCATTTGGATCATATTGTTTTACAAAATGGTGGACCAAGACATCGTTGATGGCCAAGACATTCATGTGGAACCAAGGAGACCAAGGTTCAATCCCCTTTACCAACATATATTATGTTGAGTATGTTCTTTCATACAAATACTTTGTAAATGTATAATACTTATGTGGGTTGTGGATAGGTAGGTCATGGGTGGGTGGGTAGGTAGGTAGCATTATTACATAACTTGTCCGTTTCATAGTCCTTTTGCATTGGATTTTTTTGTAAAAATAAACCTCGAACAATTTTGGGACAAGTTAAAAAAGACTAGTCATTTAAGACATGTAAATGTTACTAAAATGAACAAATGTAAGATGACAAAACATTAGCATAGTGCCACAGTGGCATGTCCGATATGATTAACTTTGTGACTAAATGCAATGATGTGGCGTGTCCATTCTAACAAACTGTGTGATTGAATTGATGATGTGTCATGTCTATTTTAACAAACAGTGTGATTAAATTGATGATGTGGCATGTCCATTTTAACAAACTATGTGATTGAATTGATGATGTGGTATGTCCATTTTGTTTAATCATGTGAATGAATGTAATGACATGGCATGTTCATTATGAATAAATATGTGATTAAATATGATTATTTCTAGAATAATTATAATCTAAATAATATTTTTAAAATATTTTTATTTTTATTTCAAAAAATACTTTGAATGTATCAATACCCTTTTGGATTATATTCTAATCAAATATGCTTTTAATCCAATTGTTTTTTTTGGATATTAAACCTTTCAATAGGTTCAACCTAGAAAATTTGAACATTTTAAGACGCGACTTCGAGGGCTAAAGCCCTTGATTATATACTTTTCAGAATGAGATTGATGACCAAACAATATGGGATAAATTTTTTCAAGAAACAATTTGATCACATGAAATTTTCAGTTTATAAAACCTACTACCAAACATTTAAGAATAAGATTACAACATTCTGAACATTGCTCTATTGCTTTTAAGCTTCAAAAATATTTCTTAGTTCTCCACTTAGCGCATCCAATGGTACAAAAAATGCTGAAATTGATGAAGAAATGAACAAGTTATGCCCTTTGAAAGTGAAGAGGGTGATTTGGAAAAATTAAACATAACAATTCAGTTTGTGTTTTTGAGTTTAAACTTTTTGTACATTGCTCCATTACCTTCGACATTCAAGTTTTTAAAATTCTCCTTTTGACATTGCTCCATTACCTTCGACATTCAATTTTTTAAAATTCTCCTTTTGGCACATCCAATATTATAAAAATTTCTCAATTTGATAAAGAAATGAGAAAGATATGTTCATTGAAAATGAAGTGGGGTCATTCAAGCACGAATTAACGGCTTAAAAATTTAGTTCCCTTTTTTGAGTTTTAGTTCTTCATACATTGTTCCATTTTTTTTCATGTTTAAAAACATATTTTAATTTCTTCTTGAAAAATCCAAAGGCGAAAAAAATTCTTAATTTGATAAAGGAATGAACAAGTTATGTTCATTGAAAGTGAAGGGGGTGATTTATAGAAATTGACCACATGTCAGTCCAGCTTGCGTTTTTGACTTTAAACTCTTTCTACATTTTTTTTTGTTTTTACACTTCAAAGAAAGTTTGTGAAGCTTAAAATAATGCATTTGAAGCTTTTTAAATCGTTGTAAATGGACAAGTAATGTGGAAGATATGAAACTTGAAAGTGAGGGGAGTCTATATGCTTGTTTTTTCTTTTGAGTGAGGTCAACCTATGTTAATAATACATGTGTAATCAAAGTGACTGACTTTAGTCACATTTGTACATGTGTTAGGTAAATGATTGATTTTAGTCATTTATATATATCACTTTGATTACACATGTAAATTAATTGACTGATTTTAGTCATATATATATATCACTTTGATTACACATGGAAATTAATTGACTGATTTTAGTCACATTGCTAGTAGGTTGATTACATGTAACCACTACATAAAGTCCACGTATGAAGTTACAATATTTGTTTTGACTAAAATGAAATTCAAATTAGTTATAATAAACAATGTTATTTTTGTGGTTTGTCAAAGTGGACATGGTTAGTTGTGTGGTTAAAAAAAATTTGATTGTACAGTCATGTTAGTTAAATTTCACTAATGAAATGGACATGGTTTTGTTGTAGTGTAGAAATTTACTGTTTATTTAATATTTACATTTTTATATTTATGTAAATTGAGTTATTTTTAAAAAAATAAAATTTGCCCAATTTTTGTCCAATTTCATTAATTAAAAAGACCATTTTATGGTTAGTAAAAAAAATCATGATTTCTTGTAGCGAAGGCTATTGTTTATGCTATGGTGAATATTTCAACTTGGTGGTTTCCATTTTTCAAAAGCCCTTTAGGTTAATGCTACAAATCAGAACTAAAATTTTAATAAATAAATACAACCGAAAGAAAACAATTTGTGTGCCTTCATGTTGGACCCTTATCCATGTGGCAAAATATTTTGCACATTAACAAAGAATCTTTTGTCATGTCACAATGAATCCATGTACCATAAAAATATGCATAGAATATTTAATGATGTGTTATGGGATATCAATAGAAATTTTTTATTTTACAGTTGTCATTTGTAATTAAAATTTAATTGCATGCAACACATGCAATTACAAATTTGTGTAGTTGCTTAAGACAAGTTGCACATGACATTTAGTTATGTGCGACACATGCAATTACAAATTCGTGTAGTTGCCTAAGACAAGTTGCACATGACATTTAGTTACATGCAACACATGCAAATACAAATTCATGTCGTTGCCTAAAACAAGTTGCACATGACATTTAATTGCATGTGACATATGCAGTTACAAATTTGTGTAGTTTCCTAACACAAGTTGCAGTTGACATTTAGTTACATGCAACACATGCAATTACAAATTCATGTAGTTACTTAACACAAGTTGCACATGACATTTAGTTGCTTGCAACATTATGTATGCAACATGTATATACAATTGTAATATATGTGTTCATCCATACATACCAATTCAAATGTAATTGCACCTTATATGCAACTTTCTTTACAATTATTGTGCAACTAATCAAAGTATGACATGTGTTTAAAAATTGGACGAATTGCTTGGGGACATGTGTCATTTAAAAATTATTTTTGTGTTTTCAAAATTAAAATTCATTGGATTAATTTCAATTGTTAAATTTTTTACCATTAAGATGATGACACAAGGCACACAAGGGAACATTCATTAACCATTTGACACGTGTCCATTTTAAAATATCAATCATTGAAATCTAAATTGTCCAATTTAAGGTTGATAAAATATCGACATGTGGTGCCTAAGTAGGTAGGTAATTATTGCACCTTACTAGGTAAGTAGGTTTACTTAGGTATGTAAGTAGGTTGAAAGGTAGCTAAGCTTAGGCTATATATAGGTAGGTTTAAAATTTTAAAAATTTATTTTTCGGTCTAACCATTTAATTGAAGTCAAGTTTTTTTTTCACTCATCACCAATGTCACTTGGTATTTAATTAGTACAAGGCTATTGCACCTGGTTATATATTGTCCAAAATCGGATAAAAAACCAAAAGATATGGGATAAAAAAATCCATTGTAAACCCCATGAACCAACTTAGTTGGACATTAAATGCAACTATTGTATTAAGGTAAACCAGCCTAAGGAAGGCTCCATTGTTTTTGGTGTCCAAACAAAATATGAAATCCTCCTTTTAAAAATCATTGAAAATGGATTAGAAATGAGAAAATTACAACCCCCAAAAATAAAGGGTTCAAGAACTCAAAGAAACAAACCATTGAACATTACAAAGGTTGGTTCCTTAAACACCCAAAAAGTTCTTTGTATGTTGCTCTATTGCTATTAAAGTTCAAAGATGATTCCTAAACTTTAAATGGTGCTTCTACAACATTTTAAATCATTTAAAATGATTTTAAAAAAAACTTATGAGGTTTGAAAGTAAGAGGTCCAAAAAGAAAGAAAGAAAAAAAAAAAACGTTTCGTAACTTGGAAACCTTATTTTTCTTCTTGTTAATTTTTAATTACTCCTTTTCCTTTGCATAATTACTCCTTTTCCTTTGCACTTCAAATATGATTGTAGGATATTTTTAATAACTATGATTACTTCCAACGAAAAATTTATTTTTAGTATTATTACACAACTTAAACTATTAATTAGTTTAGAATGTTGGGGTGAGTCTTGTAGGTTAACTAATGTAGCAAATTTACCAAAATTAAAAAAACATAAATAATAAATTCTAAATATATAATACTTATTGAAAAACATGTATATAAAAAAATTCTATTAATTATCATTATAATTATAATATAATTTTAGTTAATACTTATGATAACTTATAATAATATTAATATCTAATTTATGTTAATACCAAGGTAACTAACCTAGATTAAAATATTTAAATTATAAGTAAATTAGTCTATCCTATTAGCCATAGGTATATTAAGATAATTAATGATATTAAAATAATATTACTCTTATGGTTTTAAAATATAATTATAATCTAGAAATTAATTATAATAATACTTTATGATATTTATTCCTATTAATACTAATAATTATCATTAAATAATTAATAATAGTATTAATAAATGTGATTCTGATTTTAATAAATTTTTAGTAGATTTGATTACCTATAATATTTAAGTAATAATATTATGGTATTAATAATTCTGAATTTGTTTTCATTGAATTAACATTAAAAAAAGAATTCCAGATAAAATAAAATAAAAATTGTACTTGCCAAATAAAATATTTAAATATATTTGAGAATATTTGAAAACTTGCCATACATATTTTGACCATGCTTAGTTTAACCTAATTTAATTTAATTGTGATTTAATTTAGCCATAATCAGTTTAGCCATAATGAATTTAGCTTCATTTAGTTTAGCCATAATTAAAGTAGCAAAACTTAATTTAGCCATGGTTAGTTGTAGCTTAATTTAATTTATGTTAATTTAGGTTAGCCATAATTAATTATGGCTAAATTAATTTAACCATACTTAATTTAGCCAAGCTTAATTTAGCCATAATTAGTTTGGTTTGACTTAATTTAACCATATTTAGTTTAGCCATAATTAGTTTAGCGTAACTTAATTTAGCCATGGTTAGTTTGAACCTAATTTAATTTAACTTAATTTAGTTAAACAATAATTAATTTAACCTAATTTCATTTAGCCATAAGTAGTTTAGCCTAATTTAGTTTAATTTAATTTAGTTTAGTTACTTTGGTTTCATTACAATTAATTTAATCTTACTTAATTTAACCATGGTTATTTTCACTTAATTGAATTTAGTTCAAATGGTTAATTTGGT
>Ga0209208_10003479_pt1 | contig 22510 bp, 12 predicted proteins | sample S1TSphfallax_3_FD_187694 | JGI IMG/M metagenome (GOLD analysis project Ga0209208, IMG submission 187694) | Host-associated microbial communities from peat moss isolated from Minnesota, USA - S1T2_Fd - Sphagnum fallax MG (SPAdes) (version 2) | ecosystem: Host-associated > Plants > Peat moss >...
AAAGTTGAGATCCCAAGTCTTGAAAACCATATCCTAAAATTTCCCAGGCCCCAAAGTTGAGATCCCAAGTCCTGAAAACCATGTCCTGAAAACCATATCCTAAAATTTCCTAGGTCTTTTTGGATCTTGGAAACCCGGAGTGCAAACTCTAGGTCTCCAAAAACTGAGGATCCCACGTCCTGAAAATCATGTCCAAAAAATTTCCAAGTTTGGGTCTTGGAAACCCACACCGTGTACATCCCAAAACTGAAATCTCACGTCCTGAAAATCGTGTCCTTAAAAATTCCATGTCTAGGTTTTGGTGAACCCCCCCAGTGCAAGCAAACTCCAGGTGGCCAAAAACTGAGATAGTTAAGAACGCCCTATTCAGTGTGTTCAAATGAGTTATTTCTGGGGAACGAACAGTGACTGGAAGAATTTTCCAGGCACTGCCCACACATGCTTTAAACCATCTTAATGATTATAGTCAAAATTATAACTACTTGATTATACATACAACTATAATTAGGATTAAAAGTAATTATGATTAAAAATATGATCACACAACTTGTGTATTGATATTGAAGCAACATTTGAATTTGAAATAATATAACCAAAGTCAATTTGGCTTGAAATGGACAAACAAATGCTTAAATAATCTAGTTTAGTTTACCATAACTTAAATTGACCTATTTTAACATAGTTTAATTTACTTTAAATTAATTTAACTTAAATAATATAATTTAGTGTAATTTAGCCTAATGTAGGTTAATTTAACATTTAATCTAATATAATCTTAAAATAATTTAGACCATTTTATCTTAGTTTAATTATCCTAATTTTAATTTAGCAAAATATAAGCAATTTAATTTAGCTTGGTTTAATCAATTATAGTTAGTTTTAAAAAAAACCAAATCAACCAAATTCAACCAAATTTAATGAAAATTAACCCAAGTGTAGCCTAAGTTGTATAGTTTAACCATGTTTTGCCAAGTCTATTCAAGTTTAATTTAAGTAACCATGTTCAACAAATTTTGTGTTAATACCATATTTTAATTTAAATTATCCATATTTGCCAAGTCTAACCAATTTTAAATTTAAATAATCATGTTTAGTTAATTATAACCTCAATACCCTAATTTAACCTAAATTTTCCAAGTTTTGCCAAATCTAGCCAAATTAAAATTAAGTAGCCATGTTTAACTTCAATACCCTAATTTAACCTAATTTTGCCAAGTTTTGGCAATTCTAGCCAAGTTTAATTTAAGTAGCCATGTTTAGTAAAAATTTACCAAGCTTTGTCTCAATATCCTAGTCTAATTTAAATTATCCAAGTTTTACCAAGTTTAGCCAAGTTTAGCCAAGTTTATTTTTTAAATAACCTTGTTTAACCAAGTTTTGCCAAGTTTAGTTAAGTTTTACTTAAATAAGCATGTTTAGCCAAGTTTTGCTAGGTTTCATTTCAATACCTTAGTCTAGCCTAATTTATCCAAGTTTTGCCAAACTTAACCAAGTTTAAGTTAAATAACCATGTTTAGCCAAATTTTTCCAAGTTGTGTTTCAATACCCTAGTTTAGTTTAATTTATTTAAAATTTACTAAGTTTTGCCAAATGTAGCTAGGTTTAACCTAAGTAGCCAAATTTTGCCAAACTTTTCTTCAATACCTTAGTTTATCTTAATTTATTTAAGTTTGGCCAATTTTTATATCAATACTTTAATTTAACTAAATTTACCTAAGTTTTGCCAAGTATTGTTCCAATTCCTTAGTTTTGTTCTAATTCTCTAGTTTTGCTCCAATTCCCTAGTTTTGTTTCAATACCCTAGTTTAGCTTAATTTATTTCAATTTTGTTAAATTTTATTTCAATACTTTAGTTTAGCCAAATTTATCTAAGTTTTGCCAAGTCTAATTTAGTTTAACCTAAATAGCCATGTTTAGCCAAATTTTGCCAAATTTTGCCAAGTTTATCCTTAATACATTAGTTTAAATAAATTTATTTAAGTTTTGCCAAGTGTAGCCAAGTTTTGCCTAAGTGTTATTGTTTAACCTAATTTTCCCAAGTTTAATTAAATATACCTTAAATTTTTTAATTTACCCTAATTAATATTAGTTTTGTCAAGTTTTACCAAGTCTAGCCAAGTTTAGCCTAAACGATTATGTTTAATCTAATTGATGTTAGTTTAGTTAAGTTTAGCCTACTTTAACCTAGTTTATGTTTATGTTAGTTTATGGTGAATAAGCCTACATTTAGGTTAAGAATGGCTAAGAATGTTTACGTTATCCGATGTTAGTCAAAGCTAGGTTGTTAGGTAGCCTAAATTAAACTAGGTCAACTTAAGTCAGCCTAGGGCGAGTTAGGTTAACTTGAGCTAAAAACATTATTGTTTATACATTAATGGTAAGTAATAGTTATCATAAATAAGTAATGTGGTGCAATGGTTAAAGATTTGTTTCTAAAGTGGAGGGTGGGGAGTTCAAGTGCACCCACTTGCAAACCTAAACACCTAAACAACTAAACATTTATACACATGGATACCTTGGTGGCTTGCCTAGACTATGAAGCTTTTGCAGTGCCTACAATAGGTCGCTTATGGTAGGATTCATAGGCTAGGTGCCCCAGGTAAGAGGCTAACACGTGGCAATATTTGATTGGATGTATATTATATTATATTATTTTGGTTTATAAAAAAATTGTGCCATGTGGCACTTTATGGAGGTTGCCATGGGTCTCACTAGATTTAGAACTATGTCTTTTGTGATTAATGTCATGGCAAATTATAGTCACTAATGTGGTTGCAACTAATGTGATTAATGGCAATTTATAACATGATCTTTTGGACTAGTAGTCACGTAGTCATCTCTAGTCACAGATGGCATATACGATTGCATTTTTGTAGTCATAAATGCCACGTTTTGGCACTGTGAATGTATTCTAAATATTGACTATACCATAGTGGATTGGGAAGCAAAAGAAAAGTTGAAATCTATGGTGGAAATCGTACAAAAGATGTAGGTAATTAATCCGCCATTTGGAAATACCTTCTATTTAACTATAGACTAGACTAGTAGTTGAACATGGATGCCAGGGTAGATGCAAGCTACAATGGTTCACTTTTGTGACAAAATAATGTTTTTTCCATGGGTACCCTTTATTCAAATGCATATGGTGACAAATATATCCTTAGATCTACTAATTGGGACTTGAATCTAAACTAATAAATTCATTATGAAAAAAAATATGTGTTATTTATCGATAAATAATTTATTTGTTAGTAGTAATGGACTTTTGAAGTCAAAAATATGAACAGGTCATCTAGTTGGAACATCACAAAATACAAAAAATTATATTGATTCACATTCTAAATTTGTTATTGGAATTCAATATATAATGTAGTACAAGATGATAAACTCATATGAAAAGTCTTTTATTTGAAAACCTTAATTGTTTAATAGTTAGGGATTTTTGAATGGTTAAAATTTGACCATATTTTCATAATTCCATATTAGTTGCAATTTTTATTTTTTTTATTTTTTTCAATTCTTTTATCCCAAAAGTATATGTTTTTGAAATCTTTAGATGGGGCATTATTTTTATAGACTTTGTGGGTTTTCCTTTTAGTAATTCTAAATTTAAAAATGACATCAATTACATTAAATACAAGTTTTGACATTGATTTGGAAAGGTTTGTAATGGATTGAACATGTATTATTCAAAGATTAAAATGACAATATTTTTTAAAGTAACAACCATGTCCATTTGAATTATTTTAAAAAATCTTGTATGGACTTGTAAGGAGTGTAAAAATTGCCAAAAATGAACCATTTGACTATGCATCTACCTGCCAAGTTCAATAGATCTTGTAAAACCAACCAAACCATAGGAAGTATTTTTTACCTCCCTAAGCAAGTTTATATCCACAGAACATAATTTTAAAGATATCAACAAATAGATGCTGGAAATAAATATACATTAAATCTTGCCACTTGGATAGTTATGCAATATTGCATTTAAAATTCAAGAATTATTTGTGGTAGAAATTAAAGGTAGTTAAACCACAAATATCCATTAAGCCAATTTCAAACAAGATAGTTAGTCTTGTAGTATTCGATATTGGCACAACCATAATTGTAATAGATATCATATAGTCAATTTTTGCTTCTCTTCTCCTCTTTGCCATGATTTCCTTTTAACATGTGGGTGTTAGTGATACATTTTTACACCGCTATGGATTCTTGTCCTACTCCATTAATATAAATTCCAAGTAAAAATATTAACTAAGACAACTATATTATTGGAAAATGTCCTTACATTATTCCAAAATTACAATTTATTACATTATGCAATTGATAGGAAATCAAAATCAATACACCAAAATTAAAATAAATGTTCAAGCTTCATTAGAAAAATGTCCCCACATTCCATTCATAGAGTAATATTTTCCTTCCTAGACAAGCCTCAATGTCTTTTTCCAAAAAACGCCCCCACAAAATCTCTAGTGACAAACTTATTTTAGATTCGACATGCCTTCTGATAGTTTCAAGAAGTAGTTATAATTGTTTACAAGTCACGTCATCCCAATTTTATTACTAATGTCATCTCAATTTTTGTCATCTCATCATGTCTTGATCGATTTGCCATTCTACTATGATTGCTGATTTATCCTAGTTTAAGAGTTCTTATGGTCTTTTTGGGACCTCTGTCTAGTCTTGTATTTTCCATACTACTTTACTGATATGCTTGAATATTCCCTTCTTTACATCATCCCCTTCTTAAGTGTTGTAGTGTCCCCACATAGATGCATAAGTCTAACATTTTTACAATAGTCTATCTACTTCACTACATATTCCTAACTCCTAAGACATCTTGATTTGGCATAAAATATCAATTGTGCTGGAATCAAGAAGTTATCAATCTCACTATTTGAATATTTAGCTCCTTCCTTGGTATATGTAATCCATTGTTTTCAAAGGTATTTGCCGATTTAATCAATCTAATAGGGTGCAACAAACACTATCAATAATGAGTGATCTTACCAACACACGGTTGTTTGGACAACTTTTCCACCAAATGTCATGTTCTTAAAATAGCTACTCATAGAGATAATTTGTTGACTCCCAACTGTGTTTTTTGAACAAAATACTTGGTTAGCTCGCTCTCAACAATCCTCTAGATGATAATAGCCATGGTGCGATCTCCGACATTAATGAGACAAGCCAACTCTTGATAGTTATTCATTACTTGTTCCCACTTTTGAGGTTGATCCTTGGCTTTACTTTCAACATGGTCTAGTACAATCTCTATTCGAGTCATAGCAAATGTGGGTCGGTTGGATGTAGAGGTTTGATAATGTCAAATAATGTCATAAAGCATAAAGTCTTAAACACCCTACCTCAAATTCAAGGGCACCATATCCTCTAGGTTGGTGGTTTTTGATATAGCAACACACAATGTTATATGCCAAATATTCTTTCCATTCCAAATCATCTATTGCCCACATAGTAAGAAATTGGTCCTCTGTAATGTGTGCTCCCAACATAGGTGGTGTTACTCCTACCCGTAGACAAATTTGGAAACAATGCACTAGATAATACATCTCAGGGGTGGGAATCACTGACATGATGTACTCCATTTCTAACATCATGTGGAACATATCATTCTTCATATAAGGTCTAATACCTACTCTTTTTGCTAGTGTAGGATGTTCTATTTGTGGTGGCATAATTCCAAAAATAAGCTTATTCACTCAAGTTTCCACCCTTTTTGCTCTTATACCAACTTCTGACCTCTAAAATCCCTTAGATTATTCTTTAGATGTTGTCACCTAGTTTGTACCTATTTTTACATTACCAGGTTCTTCCTTGATTCCACTCTGAAATTAGAGTTGTGATAGTGGGGTAGTTTCATTTTCATTATATATATCCACTATTTGCATATGCAAGAATTTTTCCCCCTTTTTAATTACTTTAGTCAATTTTCCTTCCTCCTTGACTTGCTTAACTTTTCCCTCCATGGTAGCATCATCTTCAATCTCTTCATCTAGTATTATTTATTGATATGCCACATCCAAAACACTGACATAGTTTGACTTGTTCAAAATACCATTTCCTGAGTTTAGCTTCAACCTTTTCTAGATTTTCCCTTAATTTAACAAGACCTTCTATCAACTAATCATACATTTTACTTTAGCTTGGTTTGCCATAGATATAGTTTCCAAGTCTGTGTTGATTTGTAGTCGAAGCTTCTGCACTTCAATTTGAATCATCTATACCTCCTTTTGAAGTTTAGTTGCTTTCTCCATGAGCAATTCTTAGTTTTGGTAATGAGTTTGCCAAGCTTGTTCAACTACCTTTTTCTGAGAAGCTAACACATTCTCATGTTTTCGCATTATTCTTTCCATCTCCTTTAGTCTCTCATACATACTCCACTACTTTGCTTTGAAGGATTGAATCTTCAAACTCTATTGTCTTATCTTTGTATCTACCTTAAACAAGAGTTCTTCTTGCTCTTTTATAGTCTTCCTCTTTGTATAAATGATATTTTGTAATTCCTCTCCCTAATAGTCTATCCCATAAATCACATTGTGTAACTTCAAATTTTTTTCCTTTGTTACTCTCAATGTTTTAGTTGTTTCCTCTAACTTTTGTTCTGTTCCTACTCTGGCTGACTCTCTTTGTTTCAAATTTACATCCAACTGACAATTTCTACTCTCCAACTTTAAAAAATTCATTGTGGATTGATGTTTCTCCTTGAGTAGAGATTCACTATGAATTGTGAGTTCCAGTACCTTCTCTTCCATATACTTTTAATGTTGCTCCAACTCTTCCTTCTATACTTGGTTTAACAATTGACTCTCTATGTCCTCCAATTGTTTTGCCAAAACATCCTTCTCCCTTTGTAGCTTTGCAATTTGTGCCGTCATAACACAATTTATATTTCCAACTCTAAGGGCTATTTCCTTGAGCTGATCAACCATAAAGTTTAGTTTTTCATCAACATTAGTGTTACTCATCTCCCCCATTTGTTTTGTTTTATTTGATATGACAACACCATTCCCTCTCGAGCCATGATGGAATTGGTTTTCCTCTGCTTGTTGTGGTAAGAACTTTTGCTCACATTGTTGTGTAACGTCTTTTCCTAGTGGTTGCAAATTCCTTTGATTGTTATGTTGCACACTTTTGGTGGTTACTATTCATGAATTCCTTTTTTTGTCTATTGTTGCAAAATCTCCCTCTTTAGTAGTTGGTGGCATGGCTCCTTTTGTTGTTGTACCCATTCTCCTTGCTAATTGATTACCATCACCACATTATTTTCTAGCATTTGAGCAAGACAATTAATGCCCACAAAAAATTGGAACTCAATGTGTATTGAGGAGGAGGGGCAAACCAGATAGGTAGGGGGAATATTTGAGTAGTTGTTTTATAATGTTTTCATGCAATTCTAGTGTACATGCTACATGAGTAAGGGTAAGTAGTTGTAGCCTCCACCAATTTCATGTTGGTCAATTTGTTATTACATTATCAAGTTTGTCATTCAAGTAACCCACCTATTGAAGACTTTTGGGATGAATGTAGAAATAGACATTTCGTGGTTCATCTTCTAACAATTAATCAACAATGGTTGTATGTTTCAAAGTTTCCCATACATCTTTATTAACATGATCAATTTCTCTTTGATTCAAGTGCTTGTTCATGTTTATCATTGATAAAAACTAAGAAACAAATATTATAAGCCCACCATCCCTAGTGCCATACAATGCTTGTGTGTTCAACCATTGCTAACTTGCCATGTGGCACTTTTGCATTTTTACCATCACTATAATAAAACTAAGAAAAGCTTGGAGCACACAAATGCCCTAATTAGGTCATTCAAAATCTAAAACATGTTTATTCATGTTTACGATTATTTGAGATGAAATAATCATATGCAATTTTAAAATGTCGCATGTGACACATGTACATAGTTACATAAAACAACCACAAAAATCAGTTTTTTTACTATTTACCCACATGTCTTAATTGTTGGTGAATTGGATGGATGTTAAAACCATAAATGGTTCATCTACACTTTCAAATCAGATTTCATCCATAGAAATAAGTAGTGAACTAGTGAACTTTGGTACACTATCCATCTACATAGTCATAAATATGCACCAATTTTTCATATATCACATGTAAGCTAAGTATAAAACTATGAACTATAGTAATGTTTAACATTGGCATCATTAAAAAACATCCCTAGAAAAGTCCAATTTTTCCATGTATTATTCATCGAATGATTTGTAATACATCTTTAATAAATGTCATGCAAGTTTCAATGTTTTTATAGTGACTAGTTTTTAACATTTGTATAAAAAATGAAGTACCCAAATTTGTAACATAATATTGTATTCCCTTAATTAAACACGCACAAAGCAATAAAAAAATTAGTTACACAATGAACTACAAGATCTTTTTGCCCATTTAAATTTATTAAAATCAATCAATTTTTTAAAGCTAGTTAACAAAATTATAATACTAACATTTGTATTGAAAAAAAATTATAATTATTGAAACTTGGATTTTTTCCACAATTTTTATGTCCTAAATAGAAGTAGTGGTTACAATTGATATGATTCATTAATTCATGAATGCACCCTCCCCTACTGTCATGGTTGATGATGATTTACAAACAATATCATAACATCCTTGAGATGCTTTATAACAAGAACACAAACAATTTGATGTGTTGTAAAGAATGCCTTTGGTACATTGAAGAAGACATTTCACATGAGCTACAAGGGAAGACAAAAATACACATGTTAACTTTGTTCTTAATTTGATCACTTGCTATTGCTTGTTCCATAACCTATTAATACAATTGCATAAAATAGATGTGGAGTAGATCCTTACTATGTTTATAAGAAAAAGTTGTTGTTCAAGATTATGTTATTTAAGATGGTGTTGTAACAATTGAAGGACAATTTTTTGGTGAACAATGACATGCCAAACTTGAGATATAATTTGGGGCAATAAAGAAGTTTGGTTTGAACAAAAAAATTGAACAAACACAATCTTCCTTGAAATAGAATGAACATATTGTATTTTTGTAATTATCTTATGAGCAAGTATCTACTTGAAGGCACTTGAAATGATTTTTCAAATCCATTTTTCTTGTCTTTTATAGTACTTGAATTGAATTATTAGCTTTCATTTTTTTCTTGCAATGTTTGAAATCTATGTTCCTATTTTTTGACATTGTGGCAATTCAAATTGAAAAGTTGAAATTGAAAATGAAGTAGAATCAAATGAATTTTCAATCATCTTTTATGTTATTGCACTACACCAAAACATGATTTTTATGACATGTCCTATTTGATTATAGTTGAATCAAACTTGTCGTTTATGCCATGTTTAGTCATGGATGCCATGTTTTGGCATAATGTCAAGCTTGTTTATAGTAGCTAAGTTGAAATGAAATTTCAATCAATCTTGTGTTCCTTTTTTTTGTAATAAAATTAGAAATGGTCTTTAGTTTGCCTTTTAAGCAAATCATTCCCGTTACCTGAGTCAATCCAAACATGGCTTGGACCATTTTTTTTTGTGTGGTTGATTTCAACATTTATTGATTTCAAGGAGTTGATTTGTTAGTTTTGAAGCTTTTCTTGAATTTGTGAACATTGTTTTTTAATTTCCAAGTTGGTGTTGTAGATTTTGTCAATAGATGTTATTAACATCTTGTTCCCTTGGTTAGTTGCTTTCACCATGCCATTTACCAATGAAAGAATTTTCTTTTAATTCATGTAAAGAACTATTTGGCCACTAAGTGAAGGTTTGATGTCAATTTTTACACACACATTAGAATCCTTATTAGGTGATGTATTTTTCATAATGATATCATTTATGCAATCTTGAAATGTTCACAAAAGGATTCGGTTTTCTCTTGTGTGAGGTCCTTCTTGAAAAGTGTATGGTACCTTGTTATTTGCATTTGCTTATCTTGTGTTAGGTCCTATCGGAGGATTGTGTACTACCTTATTGTTTACATTTGTTTTTGCAACTACTGATGGTGTAGTTGATTCTAATAACCCTTTCTACATGCATGATGTGAAATTTGGGTAATTAAGTAAAACATTTTTTTAAAAACTTGACTGACGCGCCCCCTAGTTCCTTGTTAGACCCAAAAAGGGTCCAACTATGTTAAAGAACATAAGTAGTTGGAACTTGGTGTCGTTCCTAGCTTCTAGCACTAAAGGGGGGTGAGAGGGGCGTGGTGAAAGCTCCAGGATTAGACTAGAAAGAGGGACAACTTATTTAGTTACTCAGTCCTGCATCAATACCAACCAATAAGTTGGTTAGTTCACATTCGGAATCATTCTTAGTGTTGGGACAAGCCACGAGCAACACGGACTCACTTGATTCACCACGGCCCGGACTCGAGGGAAGCCACCACCTTCCCCCATATATTATTCTATGCGTTGCTCCACAGCACCCACATCCGAATAACTTTTAATCCCGAGACTCCCAAGGAGGAGTTCCGAAATTGTCTTAGTTTGGACTCCTGGGACTTTGGGAGCTCATAATTCCCAGCTCAGACCTTTGATTGGGATGAAGTCTAAAGCAAATTTGTAACTCTTCTCAAGAGCTTTCCAACAATGTGTCAAACTCCACCTGAACATACCGGAGTCGAGTTTATTCATGACTTTTAGTGGTCGAGAGTCAAATTGCCAGTTTGATTCCCGGCCCTTCTTTCGACCATAACTTGGTGTTGTAGATGTTCAAACGGTTCATACAAGGTCACTTTCGACATCTGCACTTCAAGACCTTTCCAATGATATAAAAAACACCTCAAGGCGAAGTGGTTTGACCCTACAATCGAGCTCTAAAGTTTCAAGAGTCCCGGAGGACTCCAAGTTCCCAATTTTGGGAGTGCGAGTCTCATCTTCACACTTACCTCAAAGTGGGGTTGCGACATTGACATTCAGTTGTAGCACATTGCTTCCAAACATGTTGTGATTTGATGCCATTAAATCATGAACATGTGGAGGACAAAACATGGGCTACCCCCACATGAATGGATCTATTAGCTCATACATGGCCTTGTTGTAGTGTCGAGGTAGATTCAAGTTCATCTTTTCTTGTAAAGTAAGATTGGGACCTTGTATTGTTTCCTCTTGATGCCATGTAGTAAAAAATGTGCTTGTAGTCTTAATAGATTATGCCCAACTTGTCGTTGTAAGCAACATTGTTTCTTGGTAGTGGTGAGTGTTTGTTTACATTCACAAAATTTGCAAGCTTCTACCACTTGTTACTAGCACTTTCAAATTAATCTTTTGGATCAACCACATTTAATTTTGCAAGGTATTCATCTTGTTTTGCTTGAATTAATGCCGTCATTTCTTGAATATTGGGTTAACAAGAATTTTGGGCACTATTCATCTTAGAGGTGGAATCAATTTTGCTTTGGGGCCAACAACATGCTTCATTCTCATTTAAATTCTACCCCTTCTACTTCATTGTGTTGGTTAACCTTTTTTTGCAATTGGGAATTTTTTTACAATTTCTTTTTCAAGTATGTCAATCTTTAAATGTTTTGCACATGGAATTTTTGTTAAAGAAAAAATTGAAATGATTTGTTCATGAGTGTATAATGAAATTGTAGTTTGCAATTACATAATTGTTTTGCAATGTTATTGAATTTGTCTTCCATGAAACTATTTGTGCAATCCATTTACAAGTGTGATTTTGTAATTTGGAAGTTAAGTTGACAATTTCAATGGGAAAGTTGTGGTTGAGATTTGGGAAGCTCCAATGACCATGTGTAGTTTGTAAGTTCTAGGTGGTGAAATTTTAAAAGCTCCAATGATAACTTTTAATTAGCAAGCTTTGAGCGATGATGATGTTCAATTCAAAAGTTTGGTGGTGGTTTTCAAAGCTTTGGTGGTGTTTTTTGAAACTTTAATGGCACATGTGGCATAATTTTTTGAGTGGTAGTAACTTACCACATATTTACATGGCCAAAATTAGGCTTGACAATGTAACAATGCTTGCGAAGTGTTAATTTTGATTAACTTGGGTGACATTTTACCAATTGTTATTTTACATTTTATTTTAACAATGCATTGCTATTGATTGCCATGTCAAATGCCACATATTTTCTAATGGTAATTGTAATGTTAGGCATGGACATTAACAATTTGAAAATTTCTTGAAATGCAATTACCATTGTTTAAGCATTAGGTGTAAACATACCATAAGTGAAGGTTTAAGAAATGTGCCAAGGATTGATAGTCCATTTAGGAAAATTATGCATAATTTGGCCAAAAGTGACACCATAAATTAATTGTAAAGAGTGAAATGTATGTGGTGAGATTAGCAAGGATTGTTGGAAGATGTTGTCAACATTCCATTAGAAAAGGTCAAGCTCCTTTGGTTGGTCTTGTCAACAATTAAGTCTAGTTGAACTTTTCAACTCAAATTTGATAGTTTTTTTATTGCAATTTCACAAATTTGTTGCATGGATGTATTTCATCCACATCATCTTTTGTGAATTTTTTTGGTTAGAAAATGGTAAAGATGCATATGTGTTTCAAAATATGGGAAATGTGCAAATGATTTTTGGGATATTATTTAATGCAATGTTCCTCATATTTGTATAATGTTACCTTCCCTATTAAAATAAATAAATTTATATATGTCATTTGATTTGAATTTTGAACATCAAGTTTAAGGTCCTTCGATAGTTAATATAGGTTTTAATTTTTGACTAATGTTGTCAAATTTTTTTTTTGGGAAAGAACCTTTGATCTTGGTTTTGACACTTTTGGCTTGTGTATGAATGCAAATTTGAGCTCAATTCTTTTATTTTCTAAGGATAGAATTTCAATTTTGACAATTTTCATGTCGAGAATCTTTGTGTTGAGTTTGAAAACAAATTTTGGTTCCATGTGCACACTACACAATACCCAAGGCTAAAAGTTTTATAAATACAAAAATTTACGAGTTAAAATTGAGAATAAAACATGTATTGATTTTTACAACAAATTAATTAATTTTTGGGTGAAGGTATCTAATTTTAAGATAAATTAAAATTGATCACTTACCTAACATGTTTATCCTACTTGTTAATGCACATACTTAAGAAATTTGAACATTTTTTTAAGATTTTATTTTCAAAGTTTCGGTTTCAATGCCAACTCTAACAAAAGGCTAGTTTCATGGTTGAATTTTGGTATTAGTTTGACCAAAAGGGTGTTGGGTCCACGTTTAGGTGACAAAGAACTTGAACCCTTGAGTTTAATACTCCAAATTGGGGAACTTACCTAGATTTTAAGATTTAATGTGATTCAAGTTTGAGTTATAGGTTAGGTTTCAGAGTTTTCAAATGAAAAGTTTGAAGTTTAGCTGGAAGTGCCATTGGAACGAAACTAGGCAATCAACCTCTTTTCAAAATTGAATTAGAACTATAATTACAGGTGTTATCCCATTTTAAACATGTTTAGATTCTTTATGTAGATAAATACAACTTTATTTTAAAAAAATTCTTGAGCTTATATTTATAAAAAAATCTTACATTTAATTGTTTGTGCATAATTAATATTACATAATCTTTCTTTTGAATTGTGTGCACTAATTGAACAAACTAATAATACCCAAATTTCTTGTGTTTAGTTGGTGTGTAATGAAAATGAACTTGGACCTGATTTTAAATCGAACCAAGCTCTAATGCTTTTGTGAAATTGATCATAACCTCAGGTTTTAGAAATCCAAAACAGGCCATGTCCCCTTTTCCAATTGTGATTCATTGGACATAGCCAATTAAAATAAATAATAATAAGTCAATCCAAATGTTGGATGTGCATCTACAATTCTTTCCTTCTGTAAACCTAAGCATACAACTTTTATTTGTATAGACTTTTATTTCACAAGATTCCTTTTGCTAAACAGAAGGAGCCAATAATGTCATGGATGGAGCACTTTGGCATGAAGCAAAAATTGAGCATGCACGATTGCACTTTGCACCTCCTTCATTTAAATCATGGTCCAAACACTTATGTGGTACCCATTAAGTTAGAGAGGCCCTTCTTTAAAGATTCTTTACCAGAAGAATTTTCCCTCACCCCAGTCACCACCCATTCTTCATGAAACAAAGTGCAGGGACGACTAGTACTTGGCATGAACACTGAATAAGATTATTTAAAAAATAACCAGGTCTTTGGGCCCCTCTTTCACTCTGAAATCTTTTCCACCCTTAAATATTGAATATTGACTATCCTCTTGAGGCTAAATGAACTTAAAATGCTGACTGATCTCTAATGATTAAGTATTGCTGGTTTCAATGTCTGTTGGCTGTGTAATGATGCGCACTACCACATTGTTATCCTGATAACAAAGATACCTAGTGTCAAGATGACGTGTTCAGGTTTTCAGTTATCTCCTAATCACATAGGTAGTGTAGACATCGATATTTTTTTGTTATGCAGACGGATTATAATCCTTCAATGGATTAGGCTGGGCAGAAAGAGTCAGACAGATCAGTTTACTAATTCCTGATCTGGATATGCTCTCGAGGTTCTGAAATGGATAAGAAGTTCATGCGCAGAGAAACGGTACCCAATTTTGCTCTCTTTAGAGATACATTCAAATTGATGATGCAACAGGGTTTAGAGGGTCGAACTAGGGCCCACAGAATGGGTCACTCTCCAGATACCTTCACTAGTAGATTGAGATTTATTCTTCACATTCACAAAATAGGGCAGTATTAAGAAATTTTTGAAATTGATAAGACTTAGAATCGTTGTGGCAACATAATATTGGTTATTATCATATATGCCTTGATCTTTGTGATACTCTTAATTTTGTATAGCTGGATCAGTTTGTGTTTATCTTATTCATTTTTGTCAGTACTTAAGGATGCAACATTGAATTGATTTCTTTGAAAGTTACCATCAGCCTTTTTTATTTATTGCTGTCATTTCACCAGAAATTGAAATTCAAAATTTAAAATGACATGATTTCAGAAGTTTTCAATTGTCAAAAAGTGAGGGAAAAGTAAAAATCTTGAAATTTCTATATATTGGTTCTTGTTTTCCTTTTTTCGCTGGTCTGTACAGCCTCAAAACCCTAAAAACACCAGGGTAGGTTGCTTACTGTCCTCACAGAGCATGAGGAGAAGGGGTCCAGTTGGGATTTAAATCCCATAACCGTCTGGGCTCTGCGCAGCCTTCCACTTAACAAGTGGAGTAGCTGAATGTCTATATTTGATTTTCAGTGTGTAGCCAAAAACATAGAATGCTGATAAAAAAATTTGTATTTCATATCTAATTTATAGCCAGATTTGGCTAAATCTTCCTATGGACGTTCGTCACGTTTTGTTCATCTTCCTATGGATGATCAAGACTTCGGCTACCCAAAAATACTGTTATAAAAGATACTGGTCGCCAGTATGCCCATGCATGCTCGGTACGGTACTATGGAATCGGTCCACATTATATTAAAAACATACTTGAACCTATTATTTATCATTGTCCTTGCACAAGTATGATTCCCAGTTCGTGTCTCTCAAGTAAAATGGCAACAAGAATCATGTGCAGATTTGTTTTGCTAGCAAAGTTGCTGCTATCCAGGTGGCGCTCCAGAATCTCAATGTTTTTCCGGCAATTTTTAATGTACCCTAAGTGACGGTGGTCCCTAGGAATATTTAGCCAAATCTGGCTATAAACTGGATACGAAATAAAATCTTAAAAATAAACCTTCTATAATTATGGGTACAAAAAAAAACCAGATAATAAAATCTGGAGATTTTAAAAAAAAAATCCTCAATTTGGGCGATTGAAAGCCTCCGAGTTCACTTCATTTTCGGATTTTCGATTTTCAATTTCTCTTTTTGGCGAAACCTCGCCAGTAAACAAAATGGCTGCGATTTCAGATAGAGACTGCGTTTTTTGCCACACTCAGAAATATCTCGGGTGGCTCTACAGCGCACTTAGATAAATAGGGCTCAGGGGAGAAGGCTTCCCCACAACAAATTGAGTCCCAGCTCCCTCTTCTTTTCCATCTCTTCTAAATGGCTTCCTCCGAGGTAGGGGGTGTGGCGAGCTTGTCAGTGCAGCATTCTGTGCTTAAGAGAAGCTTTACATTCTGTGGTAGAAGTTTCAGTATCATTTTTGCTTGGATATTGTACACGGACAGAAGTCGGGGATTAATGTAATAAAGGATGCTCTGTAACATCCTGATGCACAGGAGCTGGACGATGTTTGTGCTGTGTTTTGCAAGGTTATTGAGTTTGATGTTTAGGGGAACGTTTCTTGGTTTGATGATTTCAGATGGACTCAAATCTTGAAGACTAAGGTGAGGGAATGGATTGATTGTTTGTGGCTTGCAGGTGCAGACATTCTATGAAGCAGGGACGGAAGTGGGGAAAGCTGGGATCTGGGATCCAGAGACAGGGAATTATTACTATGTGGATATTTTGAAGATGATTTTGCATGTTCTTCATGTGCCAACGCTCAAACGGACGGATTATAACGTGGGTACAATGGTGGGTGCGATGGCGTTGAGTAAAAACGGAAAAGGGCTGGTTATGGCTGTCGAGGATGGTTTTGGTTTCTGGGACTTGAAAGAACACAAGTTTCGTCTGCTGGCCTCTCCATACGGGGTGAACACTGGATGGCGCATGAACGATGGGGCTTGTGACTCAAAGGGTCGGTTTTGGGCTGGAAGATTGTTCAAGACGGATGAGACCAAACCCGGGGAGGTTTATCGATTGGAGACGGATGGGGTTACCGCAAAGCTCATGATTGAAGACATTTGCTGCACCAACGGCGTCCTATGGAGCCCTGACAACAAACGCTTGTAAACTCTCATACCTTTTGTGTTTTTTTGGGCGCTCCTCATGTCGTTGCGTGATTATTGCTGTTGATTCGAAAATGCATTGATAATTATGTACGCTGCCGAAACAGAAATAGAAGCAGTTTGCATCGATGTAGCAAACTGTTGTGTAATTATTGTAGCAGAGTACAGTTATCTTTGTTGCAACAATTGTGGCGTCAATTCATTACTGTATAATTGGGGTGGATTGTGTCGTTCAATCAAAGCAGATATATTAGTGACAGCACCGTGAAGAAGATATTCCTTTGGGACTTTGACGAAGAGTCTGGTACGCCAACCAATCGAAGAGTTTTCTTGGATACAGGCGAGAAATTTGAAGGGAAACCGGATGGAGCCAACATAGACTCAGAGGGGTACTTGTGGGTGTGTTTCTTCGATGGAAACAAACTCGTACGCTTCACACCAGAAGCGAAGGTTGATCAGATTATTGTCCTTCCTGTCAAACGGCCCACTCAACCAGTTTGGTATGGGGAGAGTCTTGATGAGCTGTTGGTCACTACAGCTTACTTGGATGTAGACAAGAATGAATTCCCTCAGAGTGGGGACATCCTGTGGTTGCAAACCGACGCAAAGGGGCACTTGAGGGCCAAGTACCAATTTGACGCATGAGCTCAAGACAACTTCATCAGGTCTCAACCCACACAACAAAGCTCTCATGTGTGTGAAATAAGTGCCATGTCTCTGACCTCAGCTGCACATTATGATGACCTTTATCTCTTAATATGCGTTCAGTCTTGTGTTACAAATTGCTATCACTGTGAGTAGTTGTATGTGAATTCCTTGCATAATTTTGTGTGTGCCTCTCTTTAAGATATACTCTTATGGCTTCCTCTTGGTTTGCAAACATACACAATGTTTCATGTGTCATGTTTAGATGGTTGTGTAGGGTAAGAGCCCCAGGTCAAGGGAACTACTGAAACCTTGTTTTGGTAATGCCCTCAGTGTTACCAAAAATGGAGATCGATATTTTTTTTTAAATGGTAAAAATACCAAAAAGTGCATCGTTTTTTTAAGGCAGAGCAGAAATACATCCTGGTGTATGCTATAAAAAATATTCTCTTAAAATTTTAAAAATACAAAATCTCAAATTGAGGTCATCTAATCTTGCTCTACACTTATTCATCTTCATCTATCCATTCTACAAATTATTTCTTATATTCTGGATCAAAAAGCTTTTCTCTCAAATGTAAACTACTATATACAAATACTAAATTTGCAGCTCTTTCTGAAGTCAACTTATTACGTATTTTGCTATATATAAACTCAAAAGTGATCCAATTTCTTTCGCAAGCTGATGCTACAGTCACTTGACTTAGAAGTTTAATTGCAAAGCTTTGTAATTCTGGAGTTTCAGATCCATAAGAGCCCCACCATTTATATGTGCAGACATTTCCTTGGCCACCAAAAATGCTGCAGGGTTTGCAAAAAGACCATCCATATTCCTGTAACGAGCAAGCTATTTTTCAATGTTTGCTTGATCTCGTACATCTGGAAAAAACTTCACACATTATTCGAGAACCCATCATGATTTCTTGCCCTTTCCCTCACCATTCTAGGTCCAAAATAATTCCTGCACAATGCATTGATCTATGCATAAAATACCATCAATCATTTATTATAGTAACATTTTGTTTTTCTTTTCTAATGTTAATCCATCAATTTCATTGATTTTTTCCATTAATTGATCATAATATTCATAGAATTTTCTAGTTGTTGGTTTTTCAGAATTAACAAACCTCATGAGATTGAAGATTGGTTTGATTATCTTCACAATGAAAGTTAATAATTCCCAAAATTGATTGCTCAAAAATGCACATTCAACATCCTCTTTTTCATTTGAACACATCCAATTTTTCCATTTTGAACTTACAATCATTTGTTGAATTGGTGTTTGACTTTTTGCAACCTTTCTAACATGATAAAATTTGTTCCAAATCTAGTATCTCCCAATCTTAACAATTCCAAGTTGTTTTCCTTACTTGAAAATTGTCTAAACAATGCTTGGCTTTTGTGACAATTTGTTATAAATTTTATATTAGTTCTAGCCTCATTTACAATTTTATGAACCCAATCAATTTTTCCAATATCCTCCAAAACAATATGAATGCCATTGGTTGTGCAGCCACTATAAGTAATAGGAGGATATTTATCCTCTATGATCCGTCCAACAATTTTGCATATTGCTGCATTATTAGTCACCACTTGTACCACATTTTTACTTCCCACTTCTCAATTGCTTCACAAATTGTGTCCGCAATATAAATTGCCACTTTTGTCTTGCTAGTTGTATCAACTACTTGCAAAAAAAATCCCCTTTTGGACAAACATGTAAAATGTTTAGTAGTGGCTTGCTATGAACACTAGTCCAACCATCACATGTTATGGTACATCCAGTTTCTTTCCAACTTTCCAAGTCACAACATCCAAATCTTTGATCAAATCATTTTTCATTTCTTTCAACAATGTTGTTTTCAACTTTTCATAACTTGGAAGTAAATACCTAGGACCGTAATGTCTAACAATAGATATCATTTGTTTGAAATGATTTGATTTGATGACATTAAAAGGAATCCCACATCTAAAAATATTTTAGTAATTATTTTATCCATTTCTTCATGTTTTTGAACATTTCAAATTGTCTACGATTTGGTTGTGTTAAATCAATGATTTTACTTGTAAATGTTTCCATTTTTCTTTTGCTTAAGTCTTTATGCTTCAAAGCTTTTGCAACATGCTTTCTCAATGGTTGCAAGGTCTCTTGCGGAATTGCCAAGCTTGTCTATGTTATTTGAAGTGCCCAAAAAATGTTCTCTAATTCTTCTGATTAATGCTATTTAAATTCTTTTGCACAAAACTTACATTTTAGTTCCCAAGAACTCCCCATGTTTCGCAAATGTCCATTCTAGTGCTTTAGAAGGAGGCCGTGGAGTAGTTTGTTTTTTAGAAACAAAAGAACAATTGTTGGGAGTAGAAGAGGAATTATTGAGAGACATTTTCACCAAATAACTTATCGCAAAATTCTATGTAGGAAAACTAGGCATGCTAGGAGTTGTTGTTGTAAAAAATTGTAATTATAGCATGAAGCATAGAAGAAGTGGAGGTTCGAAGCACATTAGCAGTTGCATAATAGAAATGTGGAGGCACATTCACAATAGAAGTGTAAAGGGCCAAGGCATGCCTTGCATAGATGCACTAGGAGGTGTAGTTGTAGACATAGATGAGTTTGAGTGATGTAGAATTTAAATTTATGAACACAACAAAAACATCATTAAGCCCAAGTCCCACGGGCCATCCATTGTTTTGAAAACTATGTATAGTACTAATCCAAGGCAAGTTGGCTGCTAAAACAAAGTTCAAAAAGAAAACAACAATAAAGAAAAAACAATATGTAATTTTTGTTTCTAGTAAAAAGAAAAGAGATTTTCATCTTTATGTAAAAAAAACCAAAACAAAAAAGGAAAAAGAATGAGATGAATAATAAAATTGTGAAAAAAAAAACAAGTGGAAATGAAAGTTATAAAAAAGGAATAAACGAAAATAGAAAAGACAAGAAGAAAAAATGCACCAAAAACAAACTTATAGTTCAACATTTAGCTTTTCTTTTGTTCTACCCGTTAATAGTCAACTGTTTTCTTCCTTTATTCGCGTGACTATCTTCTTGCTTTGATCAGTTGCTATGCATAATCAACTATCTTCTTGTTCTAACCATAGGTCCTTTTATAGTTTTTTTTTTTTTTGGCTCCAACCACCCGGGTCCCTCTTTGCAATATGTGCAAAATGAAATCAAACAATTGAAGCTTTGTTTTCTTGTCACAAATGAAAAAAAATAAAAATACAAAAGTTGAAGTTGGAAAAAAATGAAAGCTAATGCCAACACTAGATTGAGCGTTCTAGTAAATTGTTCAAAATGTAAGTAAAAAACTTTTAGAATGATGTCTCGATTGATTCCTTTAGCGAAAAAGAATTTGCTCAAGCTTTAAAAAAAAACTTGAGAATGAAACCTCCTAAGAGGTTGCCATGTGGTGTGTTTACATATTAACACATCACATCAGTGTTACTAGATACCTTCTAAGTTGTAGTTGCTACCTTCTAGGTGGTGATTGGATTAGGGTTTTTTTAAGGTCACATGTTTAACCTAAAATAATCGTTTATTTGGCCATTTTTGAACGATGGCTCAAGTATGCGTATAAAACACATTAAAAACCTTCTAAAACATTTTTGGTAACATTGAATGCCCTTGACCTTGGGCTTTAACTTGTGTAAAGATCCACTAAATAATTTTTTTTTCTAGAGGTAGAATTTAAAAAGTGTAATGTCAACATCATAAAGCCTGTTAGGTCAAAGCATGATTGGCGTATCTCATTTGAAATTCACAAGAAAAGACTTTTAGGATTTTCAAACTTACCTCTTTCTTCACAAAACTTAAGATCTAGCTTAAAAGATTTTTTTTTTCATGTCGTATGAAAAAAATAATCTTCAAATCTCATAAAGTGTATAAACTATTCGTTTTTTCACTTATGAAAATAAAAATAATAAAATTTAAATCCAATGTGGACCACGTTTTATTTTGATACTTCAATGAGCAAAATTTTCATTTTTTTGGAACCTTGGACATTGTTATAGGGCACTAGATTCTTGTAACTTTTAAAAAATTTATACATATTAACACCTAAAATATTTATGACAAAAAATTGGGTCAAAATAAGTTGTGCACACATTCTTATGAATCTTAGAATATTTTCATTCAATGGAATTAAATATCAAATTTTGTTTTTTCTCAAAACTTACTAGAAATCTCTAAACTTGTTCAAATTTGTACAAAATAATATTTTAGTACTATATGTATATATGAAGGAAAAAAAACTTTGAATATGAATGTGCCACTAAATTTTTAAAAATGTTTATTAATAAAAAAAAGTCCTTAGATATTTTACAGGATGATCCTTTTTGACATCTCAACCATGCTTGGATCTCTCTAAAATCATAATTGCCTTATTGCCAATGAAAAAGTTATTTGTTATAATATGTTGTCCAAATACACTAGGAAATTTGTGAGGAATTTTTAAAAATGAAAGGAGTTTGTGAGTCAATATGGTTTGGATTTTTCTCATATTGTTTCTGCACAATCCATTTACTTTTATGTACTACGGAACAAGCCCATTCCAACTATGAACACATTGAACTTGGTTAGATGAGATGTTCTTCCCTCAAGTGGTAATGGGTTGTAGAAGGGCATGTTCCTAAACACAACTAGTGTGCCTTACCTCTGATTCACATGACAAGTGGAACTCACTTGCAGAGCAGAAAGTGGAACTAGTAGATGTTGGCTTCATTAACCCTGAGACCCTAAATAGCCCATCAAGCTTTGTCCAACGCTAATTTTTCTTGTTTTGTTACACATGTTTTTTAGCCCTGCATGGTTCTAGATAAAACCACATAGCACAGTTGGGCCAGGGCAAATTGACCCCCACATTGGGATCATGGCAAGAAGGCCAAAACCCATTTAAATGGCCATATTAGGCCCCAAAAAGATAGATTTGAGCTTAGGGACCTTGATTTTGTCCTTGCAAAATATATTTATGTATATTTATAATATTTATAAACAATTTAAATGGGTTTTGGGGTTTTTACCATGATGCCAAAAGGGGGGGGGGAAGGGGGGGGG
>Ga0209208_10003480_pt1 | contig 22506 bp, 14 predicted proteins | sample S1TSphfallax_3_FD_187694 | JGI IMG/M metagenome (GOLD analysis project Ga0209208, IMG submission 187694) | Host-associated microbial communities from peat moss isolated from Minnesota, USA - S1T2_Fd - Sphagnum fallax MG (SPAdes) (version 2) | ecosystem: Host-associated > Plants > Peat moss >...
TCCTCCTCATCTTCAGACCATTTTAAAGAAAGAGTACTCAGCATGGGGATCCTTGATATTCTTCCTCTAAAAGGGGATTTGTTCCTAAATGTCTTTGAAAATATGGACTTGGTAATATACTATGCGATGGGTACATAAAACAATTGTTGCAACATTCTCAAATAGGTACATAATTGCTTAAAATCTGAAAAAAAAAAATCTAGAAAAAACTTATAATTAATTAATTAAAATAATAAATATACACACGCACATAACCCATTAATCAAATCAATCTTTAAATTTTTAAAATTAAATAATTATATTTTAGTATAATAGGATATTTTGTTGATAACATGATCTCTTCATCTCCTTCCACAAAGAGCAAAAATCTGAGGCCCACCCAAGCGGTTGTGGAGCTCGGAAGATACCCAAAAGTGGCTGGTGGGTCAGGAAACAAACTCACAACCACCTCAAGCGCATGGCTCCCATTTCTTGCAAATTAAGCTTTAGGTCCCATGGATGTGATCCTGGACACTCATCTCTTTTCATTCAAATGAGAGCTAGGAACTTGTGGGTATTTTTCATATTCAAGCAATTGAACCTTGAATTTAGGTTTATGCTTACCTTGAAAATTTTGCTACATATTAAAATTAAACCTGAATTTTCAAGGTAGCAAAATTTCCATTAAAATAACATTTCAAAGACACAATTCAATTTCCACTACAAACGTACTAGTTGTATAGGTAGGTTCCTTTTTGTTTTCAATTTTGTGATACCAGAAAATTTGGTGATTTTTTCCCAAAAAAATTGCACAAATAGTTAAATATGCACGAGAAAAACCAAAAAAACCCCAAAAAAATTCCCTTTAAAAAAAAATCATTGGAACTTTATGATAAGTAAAATTCCCTAAGGCCAATGGAAGCGTTTTGGGGGAAAAAAGAAAGAAAAGAAAAGAAAATTAAATTCTCAAGGCCATGAAAATGTTTTGGGAAAAAAAATAAAAAATTCCCAAGGCCACGAACACGTTTAGGGGGGGAAATTTTTTAGAATTTTTAAAAAAAATCCCAAGGCAGGCCCGGTTGCATTGCATGAATAGTTTTTAGGGAAAAAGAAAAAGGAAAACAGAAATTCCCAATTAAGGCCGGCCATGAACGACGCGTTTTGGGGAACAACAGAAAAGAAAGAAATCCCGGGGGCCATGAACGGGGTTTTGGGGAAAGAAACAAAAAAGAAAGGAAAAGAAAAATTCTCGGCGAATCTCTGATGACTAACGAAGTTTGTTAACTAACTGACTTGGCGAGAAACTCATTAAATTAAGTTAGTTAACCTACTTACGTTAAACGAGCACTTAACTAACTAACTTAACTGGAGTGTGCACTATTTGCGTGGTGGGTATCGTCTGGTCTCGTCCTCCGCTTGCTTTCGTCTTTCTTCATCTTCGTCGCTGCTTTTTCCGGAACGTTTTGCTGTCGTCGCGGATTTTGTGGCGCAGAGCGCTATCTCTTCGCGATCTTTCCGTGCGGAGACGCGCTCAGCATCCTCATCAGCCTGCCTTCTGATGAGCCTTTTTTTCTTGCTGGATTTGGATCTGTTTTGAGCTTAATACGTTTTGTGGTCTCATGAGGAATTAATTGCTTTCTTTCGGGATTTGATTTGGCTTTGAAGAAGCTTGTAGATATCATCTGCCTGTTTCCTCATGCATTGTGCTCTTGGTTTGTGTCTGAATATTCTTCTGCCGCCCAGACTTTGTCGTCGTCGGATGCTGCACAATTTTGCAAGCAGCAAGCGTCTTTGTTGTGATCTGTTGTGATCTGTGGCGGGGTACGGAAGTGGATGTAATTCCTCCAGCATTCTATTTGTCACGGACATTGCTCTTCGCATCTGTGCTTTCCCCGACTCTTTTGCTCTCTTGTCGTGTTCAAGAAGTTACGTGTGTGTTTCATTGCCACGCGGTTCGTTTTTCTTGAGGACTAGCAGCTGCCGGGCGCTCCTGGTTGCTCACAATCTCTGGGAGCCAACCGACAAGAGGAAGCTGCAGTCGTTCTAGAAGCAATAGAAACATCCACATGTTCTTGCAAGCTTCATTTGTCACCGAATTCTATTGCGTGTGTTTCTTGTTATGTCTTCTCCGATAGGTTGTGGATCAGGATTGGTTTTGAGGCTTTGGAATTGCATCGAGTTCCTGCGGTGATTTGTACGAAGTACGCTATAGCGGTAGCTGTTCCTCGGTTGTCCCCCCGAGTGCCGTGGAGCTCTATTACGCTTGTCTTGTACGGGAATCTCTGGAGAAATATTGCTCAAGAACCTGCTTTGGACATGCGCTCATGTTCTGCAATAGATGACGTTCCAAGCTGCACAGTGGACATCAGGTGACATTCTTTCTTCTGGAGGAGGCGATGATGTTATAAGGAGAAATTCAACGGCGCTGGAGGAGGCTCTCTAGTTGTTCATCTGCCGTTCTGCACGAGACTGAACAGGGCGGCTCTTGCATCGAGGCGCGAGGTTAGATATGTTCCGACCGGGGATCAGTGCGGGCTATGGTGTGAGGATGAGGTCGGGGCTCGTCACACACAATAACAGCGCCGCGGAGGTCTGCAGCGTGCAGATCAAAGGGATGGAAGGAACGCCGCACCGGCAACACCGGCCCTTGAGCCTTGAACGAGCCTCTCAGCTCATGGACATGTCCATCACGGTGAAGGACCCGCCGCAGAGTGTGGTGTCTGGCGCTCCTCGCAAGCAGTGTGCCTCAATGTTAGCTTCCATGGCATCACTTTGTCCATCTAGCGGCCTGAAAGCAGCAAAGAGCAGCATATCCGTCACGAGGTCCGCGAGCCTGGAACGGGAGCCGGGGCTATCATCTGCTGCCAAGTCCGGCGGATCCGCGAGGCAGACGTTGACGATATCGGAGGGTGACTCTTCTGTCAAGCTGGTCTGCGGCGCTAAGGAGCTGCTGTTGGTGAGAAGCTCCTCAGGCGTTTCCATGGTGACAAGCGAAGCGGATTTCAAAGAGAAAGAGGAAGAGAAACTAGCTATGAATACAGAAGACGATAACCTAGAAGAGAGTGGAGATGATAATGGATGGAGCGAGTCCGAGGCTTCTGCCACGGAAGAAGACTCTGAGACCAGTAGCCATCCGGTAAGTAAGATCACTGACCTCTTTACCCATTCTCTATGCAAATCTTGTACTACCAGTACTGATTGATAAGGATCACTGGACCCTGTTCCAAGTCCTTGAAGGGAGTCCAGATCTTTGAGATCATAGCAAGTCTTACACAATATCTATCACCTCACAGGCAGGTGTGTTTCCATCCTGCTGGTTGCTGACAAACTAGGTTTTTGCAACATTTACATAGCCCACTTTTTGTGTGCAACCCAGAATTTGCAGTTTTTGGGACCCCCATTTCTCTCTGACCCTAGAAAAGTGGGCTATGTCAATTCTGCAAAAATCCATGTCTCCAAATAGTACTCGTGGTTGCAAATAGTTCCAGAAGCTCTCTGTTCTTCTGTGGAATTGCAATGCTAGTGTCAGCTCAAACTTCCCACATTCCATCTTTGCTACTTTCCTTCATGGTGAGCATGCTTTTACTTGGGATTATGTCAGCAGAAGAAGAGGTTTTAGGCATTAGTCATGCGGGCATCTCCACAAGAAAAGGATGGATCAACAGTGTCAACAAGATGGTGATTTAATTCTCTTCACTACACTATGGAAGTGAATTGCCAATTTTGAAGGAAAAAATCCAGATTTTCAGGTTGTTGGCTCCTGCACATTTGTAGATGAATGTGACTTTCTGATGGAACCCCAGAGTTCTTCCTTCCCAACACCATTTGTCAGCAAGCTGGACAACAACTGTTCTGTGGTGGTTAACAACAGGATTCATTGGTACCAGGTCTCATGAAGCAAGACTGCTCAACCTTCAAGGGATGTCCACTTTGGTTCTGCATCATGGCAGCCTGAAATCATGAGTTAGGCCTGAAAAATTTCAGGCTATCACAGCTAATGACAGTTGACCACTTCACCCCCTGACATGCTTGTGGACAGACCAATTGACTCATGCTGGACAGAAATCACTTTGAGAGCTGATGTAATATACACCCAGGATGTATGTTCTTGATCTGGTTGTGTTAATGGCTTTGCATATTTCAGATGGCAAAGGAGCATGAATCTGTAGCAACAACATGGACTGATGACAAGCACAGCTCATATTTAAATTCAATTGAGGCTACATTTGTGAGAAATTTGTACAAGCAGGGGTTCCATGCCATGGATGTGAATGGAAAATCAGGTCCTGCTGATGACTGTGAACATGATTGTGTGGAGTCTCGACCAAGAGGCCTCCATGGGTGCTGCACATCAGATCCTAGTGAGGTAGTCTGTCTTTTTCCTTTTAAGCATGTCTGCTAAGGCTGCAAGATGGCTTTTGAATAAGACACCATTTCTTGTATTTGAGTTCTCTCTAGAGACCCGTCACAATTTGAATTTACTGATTTTTTTTGTTTGATTCTTTTCAGTTCTTTGAATTGCTGCAAGGTGGTCATGAGAAAGCCTACTATCATCCTCAGAATCTGGACCCATCACTGTCTGTTCCCCCAGCTGTCCTTCATAATCCTTGGATACAGCATTTCAAGCAAAAGGTGACTAATGTGACAAGCACAGGGGTTCCTGTGGGATCCACTATGCCAGAAGCTACTCTCAACAACACAAAGGAGCTCTTGACGTCACTCACTCCAGAGGATACCAATGCAAGCAAAGGACAGAAACCAGTTGAAGAGATGGAGATGGATAGAGTGGCTGAAGCAGATGAGGCATGTGCAGAAGATGAGGGGCTTGAGTCCAAAGGGATGGATAATACAGCTGAAGATTCAGATATGAGACAAGGTTTACGAGTTTGGCAGAGTAGATTGCAAAGCCAGGGGCAGGTGTCAGCAAATGCTGTCTGCAGAAAGGACAACTCAATTTGGCTTGCAAAAAGACCTTCAGAGTATGAACATGGCAATGGTAAGTCTTTCTATCCCATGTTAAAATTCTAGAGACATGTTATTATGCCGCAGGCCTATTCGGAGATTTGTTGATTGGCCAGCGGCTCTGGAAAGTGAAAGAGAGGCTTGCAGTATGACAATGATGTGCTTTCCACTTTATTGATATCTTCTTGCCTTGGCAGCCAATGCATTCCACACCAAGAGGCATAAGTCAACCCAGCAAGACCTTGCATGGAAGGATTTGGAAATGTTGAATGAGTATGTGGCTGGTCAAGAGGCTCAAAATGAGTTTGCAGCAGCTCTTGTCACTACCAAGTCCGAGCTGCCTGATCAAGCTATGATTGATCACCAGCTCAAACCACTGAAGAGTCTCTCACAACCTACCTTGGATATATGTTCTTCAGAACTTGAGCCTCTGAACTCAGAAGAAAATAAACCCTTGGGTCAGGTAATTGAATCCATGCTTACTCAGATATTGTTTCTTTCAGGAATGTGATGACCAACTCACACCAGTGTCTGCTTTTCTATGCAAGGTGTGGCCAAAGGGTGAAGTGAGTGTTTTGTTTAGGTTACAACAAATGAATGTAGAGAAGATTGATATGTGGTATCTGGAATCAAATAGTAATTTGAAATATTTGTTGGAAGGGAGGAAGCAAGCATGCTGGTGGTGTATTAGAAACTGAAATGGTGTGCTCATCAGTTCTATAGACTGCTGTGTTGTGATGTTTTACTCTCTTTCAATTTGCTTATAGTCAAAGCCATGAATCTTGAACAGGTGTATTCTCTACTAGAACACATGGAGTGCAAGGGTGTCAAAGTTAATTCAGCAGCTTCAGGTGGAAAAGGTCTTGTGTGCTCCAATACTCTGTCCTCTTCCACAACTAGCCAGATGATTACTCCATCTCTGTCAGAAACCCTCCCAAATGCCATGGAAGGCCAATATGGGAAGCTGGAACTGAAAACAGAGCTTAATGGAGTAAATTACAAGACTCTACTGCTGGGAGAGAGCAATGATTATGTGCAGCTGCTGGATGAAAAGGTTGATGGCAGTGCTCACAGGATTAGCATGTCTACTAAACAGTCCCTGACTGGGAAGCATGATCAAGGATCTGTAGGAGAAGATGGTCAAGATGTGAATTTGCAAACACAACCGTGGTTGGAAGGGGCAGAGGCTACTGAGTGCAACCCACAGGTTTCTCCATTGCCACCATTGAGAGGAAGAACTTGGACATGGGGCACGCATGGGTTAAGGCGTCCTCTACACGAGCCATTGCAACCTCTAAACTCCAAAAGATAATATTCATCTAGAGCAAATGATAGCAGATGTAGTTGGCTGGGATGCAAGTGATGGTTTAGCAGCCTGTTCTCAGTCTCTTTGTATTGATATGGAACTGTAGTAGAGGCAATGTACATGACTGGGATGCAAGTGATGGTTTGGCACCCTATTCTCAGTCTCTTTGTATTGGTATGATGCTGTAGTAGAGGCTCACTCTTGTGGCTGTCAGATATTTAACTGACATTCCTCATGTCCTTTGAGAGCATAGCATCGTTGGTGGCCGATTGCCACAGTTACGGTGTAGTTCAGGGCAGAGAGCTGTATACAATTCTGGAAGCAAATTCACCTCCAGCTTGAAGACTGGGGGTAGAGCTTTGATAACCATTGAGAAGAGGTGCGGTCCAGTGCAACCTCCATTATTGCAGTTTTCAAAGTCTGCCTTCATATACTTTGGGACAAATGACAGTCCTTGTCAAATTCAGGTACCACACTTGACACTGGACATTCTTACCCTTTAAAATACCTGGTGATTTCTGATTATTCTTGCAGGTGTGAATTCCACCTAGGGGGATTCAAGCTGCCACTTGAGCGAAAGTTGATTGGTATTTGCTCAAGTGAACAGCAGTAGATGTTTACAAACCTGTTTTAAAGAAACAGGCAGATCCTAAGTTTTGAATGAGAATGACCATGATGAACCCTGAGATAATATGATTTCCAATTCTTGACATGTGGATCTGTGACATCGAGTGTAACTTTCATTTCTAGTCAGTCATGATTTTACATTCCTGTGAGAATTGCTTGTAGTCACATGGCCAGGTGTAACATTGGACAATGCAGTGGGTTCATATACTCTTCTTCATGTGCACCTAGATTTATTTTTTGTTTGCTGTGTGCTAAATTTTGATCTCAATAAATTGATTGAATGCCATTGTACCTAATTTTTGCTTCAACATGTTTTTCTTGGTGATATCGGTTCAACAAATAATAAGAACTAATGATGATGAAACCTGTACAAACTTATGCCAAACAAGAATTCATTTTTTATGGAGTTCTTTTGGCAATGGAGAGATTATTTATCTATGGAGAGAAAATTGTTTTGAAATTTGTGATGATTTTAATTTTCATTGTCATAATTAGAACTAATTAAGACAAGCAATTAGAAAACTGAGTTATTTTGTTTGCTTGTAGATGACTACCAAGGTGACCTTTGTGAAAAAACATAATGAAGATCAAACCTTCAAGATAAATCTATTTGGGCCAAACAAGAATCGTGTGAAAATTAGCAATGTTTTGGCGATATTCAAGGCAATTGTTGTCATCATGTTTGATGGTAACATGATGGAAGCAGATGACTTTGGATTAAGCATGGATTGCTTTGACTCTAGATCAAGGCATGTTATCACTCTCATTTCAACTTTGGATCTAGGTAACTTTCTTTTAATCAATTTATCATTCCTATTTTTGGTTCAAAGTTTGTCTTTGAATATTAAGTTTGCATAAACCCTGAAGTGACATACTTTGAACATGGTTATTCATTATAGATGACATCTTGAGGTTAGTTTCTATTGAATCAGTTTTAATAGAGAGAGCTTGTTTAGCTCCAAAACTTAGTTTTTTTTCAAATAATTTCTTATCAAAGTTAAGTGTAGATATTGATTAGCAATTACATTTGCAGAGTTGTAGAATATCAATTTGAAAAAAAGGATGTTGAAAAGTGCATCAAAGTTGATCACTTCATTACAAAGAAAAAGAAGCAAGATAAATGTACTACTGATGCACAATTCACAATGTATGATGGAGATTTTCAAGAAAAAGCTAAACACAATGTTTTTGGAAAGTGGTAGAGATTTCTTTAGGATTTGTCAACACCTCCAAAGGAAGGTGCACAACTGAAATTTGTGCATGGTGTGTTCATGGTTTAATGATACAAAAGATGAAGAAGTTAATGTTTTTTTGAATGCCAATTTATAAGAGCAAAAAAAGGTTATCCACGTTGTTAAACAATTTATATTAAAATCGTGAGCCAACATTGGTAGCCCTTCTATTCATGGAAAATGGCATCACCACATGTATGCATCAGAAGGTGGAAGACATCTATGAATGGTACAAAGAACATAAACACTACATCTCAAACAAAGTAGAAAAGGTGAAACTGACCGACATGTTGGTTTCTTTTGTTTTCTTTCCTTCCAAGTTTTACAATTTCCATTGTTAGGTGGGTTGTTTAGAATAGAGATCTAAACCATTTCTTCATGAAAATTTTCTCTTGGTTTGGGGATCCTGGAATTCTTTTCATGCATTTTGTGATATCATGTAGATTGCAAGTAATGGCACACATGAACCTCCAGGGCAAAGTTTTGTAAGTCATGCAAGGAAAGGAGCCATAATATGTGCCACAAATGCATCTAACAACAGACCCTTGCAATTAAGTGCAAGGATTTCAAAGGACAAGGCTAATATGGTAAGTTGGAAGAGTAATGTTTTTTTTATTTTTCTATTAATGGAATTTGCAAAAGCCCTTTGTTTGAAATAGATCAAATAGGTGTATAGATTATGGGCTACAAAAGGTTAAACTAATTGGAGATTTTAGGTCAACTTCTTTTCACACACTCCTTGTATCATGTAGACTACAAGCAATGTGTGTGACATACACAAACCTTTTCATGATCAACATCACCATCAGTACTCCAACTATGAGCAAGAGGTACCACACTTCCCACAACAAACAAAAGGACCTCGGCAACTTTTTGCAATTTGACAAGTGCCTAGACTAAGAAAAGTTTCTGCAAGCCATGCAAACAAAGGAATTACAATTGTTGCCATAGGTCCACTTAGTAACAGAGCCTTACAATTAAGTGCATGGATTCCAAAACATAGTGCTCATATGGTGAGTTGGAAGCTTTTTTGGGGAGGGGGCGGGGGGGGATTTGGAAGAGCCTTTTAATGTTGGGGAAAAGTTAACTAAATTTCAAGATGTTAGGCTACATAAGAACATTAAAATGATTAGAGATTTTGAACTTCTTCTCACACACTCCTTGATGCCATGCATATTGCAATCATTGTGTGTGACACACAAGATCATTATGATGATCAACATCACAACCAACACCCTAGCCATGAGGAGGTAGGGCACTTCCTGCAATAAACAAAAGGATGTAGGCAATCATTTCCCAAAAAACTCATAGCTCCAAGGGTGCCTCTAGGGTAGATTTCTGCAAACCATGTGCACAAAAACAATTCTTGCCATGATGCAAGCAAAGAAGCTAACATTACTACCACAAGAACACATAGTAGCAAAGCCTTGCAATTAAGTGCAGGGATACCAAAATGCAAGGCTCATTTGGTGAGTTGAAAAAGTTTTTTTTTTTCTATTTTTCCTTGAAATATTATGGATTTGCAAAAGCCTCTTAATGTTCATGATAGATCAATTAGATCTCAAGATTCTAGGTTACAATAAAAGGTTAAACTACTTAAAGATTCTAGACTTCTTTTAAAACATTCCTAGTATCATACAAACTGTAACCATTGTGTGTGACACACAAGATCATTATGATGATCAACATCATGAATGTCACGATGGGCTCCAAGGATCAAGTTCTACATGGATACGTGCTCCATCACAAAAAGCTTTGTAAGTTAATTTGGATTTCTAAGGTAGATTTAGATTTCAGTTGTCTTTGTTTGTGTATTTTGTTTTCCAATATTGTAACTAATAGGTACCTATCAATATATAAAATATAATGTGATTGTAGGTTGTTGATTGAAGCAAAGCTAGAAAAAAAGAAAAAAAAAAAGTATTTGAAGAACTTCCAATGGGAGTGGCCACCACCCCAAACACAATGTTCCAAATAAAAACTCTACATTATATTTTGTTGTTTATGACTTGGTTATCCAATATGCTCCTCCAAGTTTAGGGTTTTGTTGAGCATTGGGTTTTTGGTTTATTTGAGGTATGTGTAATAATTTGACATGTCTCCTTTTGAAACTTATGCTTCAAGGAGTTTGTTTTGAAAACCGTTTAGTAAGTGCCAAGAAGACCATTGCAATGGTCACTATGGATTTGGACAATGTCCATGACATGGTATCAAATATTTCTAAGTTTGTTGCCACAATTTTTGCTGATTTGTTCAACCACAAAGGAAAAGAAGAAAACAATGGCAATACAAGAATGGAGCATTTGGACTGAGTGGTAGCCTAGGCATTAAAAGAGTTCAAAGTAGGAATAGTTGACTTACCTGCAATGGAGAAGGATAGAGTCCAAAATCTGTTCCTACAAAATGTCAAAAAGTTGTGAACAATTGAATAACAGCTTGAGGTATGTCATGATAATTGTAACATTGCAACCTTGTCAAATGTTCAAAATAGAACTTGCATCTAATAACCATTTTAAGTTTTGGGTGTAATCTTTGACAATGTTTTTTGGGTTGTCTTCTTGCACAACGTATTGCTTGTTATCAAGGTGAAGGTGTGTGATGCACTTCTATTGAAGGTAAAATTTGTTTCTTTTTGTGGCTTCAATGGGCTTTTAACTTTTGCTGATTGGGTACACAAGGTTATACTAAAGCTCATTTGAGATGTTCAGTTCTTATGACTTATAAAAGCTCTACTAATTTTTTTTGTCAAGCACTCAAAAGTCATTCTACACCTTATGTTAGGATGGTACAGAGTTTGAAGTACAACTATGAAGCACACAAAAAATCATAAATGATGTTCATGTTTTTCATTGTGAATTGAACCAAGTGCATCAAATTGGAACAATGATGTCCCTAGAGTATTGAGGCACTCAAAGCATTGGCTCTGCGTAGGAAACTACAATTCTCAACTGCCAATTGCACCCCTTGAGCCTTTTTTTTTAGCTTCAGCAGAGAATGAGATAAAAACAAGTAAACATGAATGTCCAAAATAACAATGTAATTTTGCAGGCATTTTGTTCCTGAAATCCACAGCAGCTGCAAATCCACAGACCCCCATACTTGCCTCTGATTTCTCCTCCCTTTCATTTTATTTTTCTCTTCTCCTTTCTACTTCTTGTTTGCAAGGTCTTGCATGGTTTGGTTTTCAATCATGTGAATTTCTCTGATCTGTGTTGTTCTTGTTGTTGCATTTCTGTGTGTTAATTTGTTGTTTTTGTTGTTGTTGAGTCCAGAATGCTTGTTGTTTTGGAAGGTCAGGCTCTGGTGGTTTCGGGAACCAGCAAGTGTGTGCTGCTGTTGCTGTTTCATTGGGATGTTGTCCCACATGAATACATCGTATCTGACGTATACAGGATGCCACATGAATATGAATGCTCTGGGGTTAGTGAGCAGCTATGACAGAAAAAGAAGAAGGGAAAATCATCAATGCTGGTGAGTTACCTTGCACTCTCCAGATGACATGCATGTTACTTCTTTTTAGATCTCTTGAGAATTGCAAGAGTGTGGATACTCTACTGTTGTGTATATTATGTACAGAAAGTGCAGAAGCTTTTCCCAAAGTTTTTTACCTGTAGCTTGGACACAGTTGGTTCAATTGAAATCAGGATGTGCTAGAGGACATGATATTCACAAACTTGACATGGGGTTTGAGCTATGTACATCTGCAACTGGGTGCTAAAATAGTTATAAGGTGCATGTCTGAAGATTCTTGTAAGGACTTTTTAAGTTTCTGAAAGGTGGGTCTGCTGTTGGACATCATTGTGCTTCCTTTCCTCAATTGTAAGCAATGCTGGTTTTGTGGTTTTCAGGGTACTGGTGAACCTTTTTTTAGGGTTTTTTGCATTCTGAAGTTTGTTTGTGTCTGACAATATGCGGGCAATCAGTAATATCGTGAGCAAAACATGCAAATCTAAGTGATAGACTATGCTTCAGTTATATAAAGGAGGTCAGACTGTAAATCTCAGAAATATTCTTGCCATTTGTTGAAGGTTATTCATCACTCCCTTTTTTGTCATATGGAAGTAGAGCTTTGAAAGGCTTTATCTAGTTATGTACAGGATGTTTTTGTTCTCACATATATTCTCCATCAAATTACAATGGACTTCATTCTTGTACATTTGACTGCAGGTCAGAGCTTGCATTTTATCTCAATGTGTTTTCTGGTGAGGCAACTCTGGATTTCTCAAGTGCTCTACAGAAAGCATGAGGAGGGGTGAGAATCTCTTTCATCATTTCCTATGTAAACTCATCAGCATGTATTTCTTCCTCTTGCACTTTGTGCAAACAATCAGACACACTGCAATGTAAGGGTACCCTTGTTTGTATACATGGCAATTCCTTGTTTAGTATCTGCCACTGAGAATGTTTCAACACCCTACTTCCTATGCCTGCATGCTTTGAGAAGGTAGTTTTCATTGGCAGTGTGTGAGGGTATCTAGCACTTTCATTCTCAGTTTGGCCTCTTTAAAGTGCCATTAGTGCTTGAATTTCTCTAGATAGATTTGGAAGTGAATTTGGGCAACTGTGTCTGAGAGAGAGATAGTATGCACGGTTGTGGAGGCAGGTGACCTAAATGTTTCTTTCTCTCTCAGATTCTTGCAGATGCTATGGGCCGTAGAAAGACTGTGATGACAATTTCACTCATCCTAGCAAATCCTGGTAGAGGAGGAATGGATCTCCCTTAGGTTGCCATACCATCTCAAGAAGATCCCAATTCACTAAGTGGTCTTCAATTGTGTCTGCAAGAGGAATCAAGTATTCAATCAATGGATGTTCATGTTTAGTGTTTTTTGCTGTTATGATTCAGACTGGGTAGTCTTTTTTTAGCCTGCACACTTTCTGCCTTTAGTGCTTTACAGTAATTAGGATAGGCCAGGCCCTTGATCTCTAGCAAGCTGCTGATTGATATCATCAAGCTAACCACATGAATTGATTCAAGGTACAAGTACTTCATGTCTCTTCCTTGTTTGTGCATGGTTGCTGCTGCTGCTGCTGGATCTTCTGGTCCTGCTCTCTTGCTCTAGCAACTGAAGTCTATCCCTGGTGAGTGCACCCATGATATTGCTTGCCAAATTTAATGTCATCCTGAGTTGACAGCTCAATTTGACAAGAATGAAGCTGCTGACTATTCTCATCTCCATATGAAAGCAGCAGGTAAGACATTCCTCTACCTCTGGTCATGGATCATACAACTGTTGAGAGCAGCTGGAATAATATTTGTTCTGACTGTAATTTTAAAGTGTTGCACTTACAGGCCAAAAAGTCACTTAGTTCTGGATCCAACTTCATTTTCTTTCTGAATGTGATACTGGAAGCATTGCTGTTACTGCCCATGGAGTCTCTCAGTTTTGGATGCAACTATTACACTTAACAGCCATTCAAAAGCCTTGTCCTTTGTAAACATCTATCTGTTAAGCTAGTTTGTTTTTGTTTTATTTGTCATGGTGTTAGATGTTCCAATCCACAACAGACCCGTGCTGTGCTCTTGATACCATTAGTAAGCCATTACTGAGTAAGAGTGCTTCAAGGTGGTTTTCCCGTGCTGTGCTCTTAATACCCTTAGTAAGCCATTACTGAGTAAGAGTGCATCAACGTGGTTTCCCAATGTTTAGACCGACAGTGTAAGAGTTTTTAAACATTAAACTACTTTTGTCAGAGACAACTCCAAAAATCTGGACTCTAAAATTCTAAGGGAAAGGAGGGCAAGCTCTGGGCACTATTGGAAAGCCCATGATGAGTGCAATATCCTCGAGATAATTTCATAATTTTTAGACCAAGGAGTGGGGAGTATTGCATTTTGAAAAAGAAATTGTCACTTACAATTCAATTAAAATTTAGAACAGTTTTTTTCACAATTGGACTCCATTGTCAGGGTCCTCTTCACACATTAGTAAATTACTAATTTTCTAACCACCAATTTACAGCTCCACCAATCTTTCATAAGGAAAATACACAGAGAGAAATGAAAGTTAGCTCTTGGAATGGCTCCAACACCCAAATCTTTGGCAGCTAGAAATATGAGTTTAGTTGCTCAAAGAGTGGGAACAGCATCAGAACATATATCTTCTACTAGTTTTTGATCTTTCAATATACTGGTCCACATTCTAATTGTTGCCATAAACTAATAAAATAGTGCATATGAGGTAGCAATCAAAAGATCGTCTGAAAGATATTACTGGTTCATTTCAACCACTGGACAAGATTGGAGTGTTGCTGTCACCTGAAGCCAACACAATCAAAGTAACAAACAATGAAAACGCAAGTAGAAGATTTGAACACATAGTGCATCTCACAATCCTAGTAAGCCATTCTGCTAGAAAATGTGTCACCAAAAATGGGGTACAATATCTTACAGCTTTAGCAAAAGATCCTCTTAACATAGTTCTCATTCCCAACTTGAACTAGGGAATTTGTCCCCACTTTGCCTCAGTGAACAACACTTTTATCAACTCTCATGTATGCAACAGTAACTGATACAATAGTTCCTACTAGGTGCTTATAAAGCAAGACTTCCCAATACAAAGTACTGAAAATATACCAGAGTGCAAACTAGTTTGCTGAAACATCCTCCTTGCTGAGAAAGTGATCAATATAAGTCTTCCTGCATCCACAGAGGACTTTTTGCAGCTACTCAGAACTTGTTCCAGAAAGAAACAACAAACAGCCATGTGAAATTAGCTCACGTGGTAATTTCAGATAAGTCCCATAGATTTTTAGTCAAAAATTTACCACTTTTCTAACATATGGAATCCAACAGCTAGAGCAAGTGTAACTGCCGATACCAAGTAATGCAGAGAATAGGATGGCAATACCTCCAAATACTAAAACTGCAGATACTGGAAAGATACATACGGTGATTGATTCTCCCACAGCAATCATACATGAAAAATTATTACAACCACAAAGTCCGAATCAGGCTTACAGTTGAGGCATTTCAGAGACATTTTACAAAGAGGTCACCTGATGGGATTGTCATCTTGAGGTCGATTGTAAGGTGTCCAAATTGGGGATCCCACAAACAGCCGCATTGCCTGTGACAGCAAGACATAATTAGCTGAACCAGAGAAACTAACATCCATACACATTCATGGAGTCCAATTGTGATATTCATGAAAGCTAGGAGAAGAGGGATGAGTTCAGAAATCAAGATTTGATGCCTGAGGAAGATTTCCAGCACAGTACCATTCTCCAGGAATAACAATGCCAAAGTCACATCACAAAAGTAGCCAACTCTAAGTATAGTTACATCAACACACAAAAATGAGAGAGGTCACTAATCTGATGATCACACATCACTTCTATAGTTTTTCAAGACCTGTCCAGTGAATACAAGATTCATTTGGGAACAAGAAAGATCCTCAAAAAGGATAGGGCTTAAGGTAACATGCTAGAATTGACAAGTAACTTTTTATTTGGGCACTTCAATCCCCAACATTAAAGGAAAGAACATTACACCAAATAATGCCAAGAGTTAATGACTTGTAGGTGGAAAATCAAGTAACTGCTATAAAATACGAGGAGTCACCTTGATATAGTTGGATTGGTCAAGAGTGAAGCGGTGATAGCATCCAGCAGGCAAGATAATCAGATCACCCTTTTTAACCCAAACACGGATCCAGTTATCCTCTGAGTCTCGGACATCAAAATAACCTGCCATTCAGTCAAAAAACTTCACTTCCTGTGAAAAGAAGCCAACTATCAAGATAAGAATTTCTGCACCTGTCAACAGATGACTTGGAAAAAGTGAAGCTAAAGTCTTAAGATGTTGGGCATAGATGCTCTTAGATGGGTTCCAAAGGGACATGGAAGGAATGCCAGATACAATCTAGAGAGTAACACTAATCTGCTTGTTAAAAGCACCAGACATGAAGGGAAAGTGAACTGACCACTGCCATCCAAACAATACCGAACCTCTTCATCAGTGTGAATGTGCTCTTCAAAGAAACTTTTGATTTTGGCCTCATAATTCTCAAGCTTTTCTGGGGAAACCAGTATAATATCCTGGCAAGCCCAACATTCAATTGTGAATTTTCCTGCCCCCTCCTTCCAAACTCCTGCTTTCAAAGGTTACATATCTAATGCACTTTGTGTTGCAATATCTGGAACAAATCAGTACAGAAGCTATCAAAAAATGGAAGAGGACAATCCTTGCTCACTCACATTAAACATCTGAAGACTCTAATCGCATGCAGCAAAAGTTCAAACAGGAAGAGAAGCACAAACCTCATAGTCATATCCTCGCTCCTTACGAATTTTTTTCAACTCTGGGTCTGTTTCATAAGCATCAGCATCTAGCACCCAATGCAGCACACCCAGCTCTGCCACCCCAGCAAAAACCCTTTGTAAACCTCAACTATTGTCTGACATCAATAAACTAGGTTTCAAGATGACAGTATGAACAAAGAAGGGGGTGAATTACTGTGATAATTTCAAACAAAAGAACACAAAATCTGCAGTTAATTCTGCAGGAGACAAAACCTTGAGGGAGAAAGAGAATACAATAGGAGAGAAGCACAGAAAGGCATATACTTGCAAGTTCCTCGTAGGTGACATATTTTGGTGGATCCAGATGATGTGGCAGACGTTGATCTTCATTGGAACTGTCCATGTACCATGATTCCATTGCAGGCCGCTCAACCTAATCACAGTGTTGCATGTGTTGAACCAATCAATCACCCAATCTTCAATGTAATATCTTTCATAAGGATAGAGAAATCTTCATTCTCACGATGATGAAAAAACAGCAAGGTTAACACTTCCTCAGGAAGCCATAGAAAGAACCAAACAAGGAAAGACAGAACAATCAAAAAACAAAAAACACACACCGGTATGAACAAAAGTGCCAGTCTCACACCTGTTCAGGGACCATCAACAGTAGTATGTAGGATAGTGACTTAACTACCACAACTTCCCCACTGGCTTCATTAGCTCCCTACAGTGAGTAAAGGCTGGTGACGAGCACCAACCTGTGTGAACTGAGTTCCTGCTGCAATTCCAAAAGCAACAGGAAGACTCAGCCACACTACAGACCACAACAACAAGGACAAGACAAAAAAACAGACTTACAGAAAGGGAAAAGAAAAACTAAAGGAAAGGACAACAGGGAAAGACTATGAACAAGTGTGCTTACAATAAGCTCCCCACTCACAAGACCCAAAGCAAAATCATTTTGAAAGTGCCAAAAGCGGAAATTCCAAAAAGGAATTTATCTTTAATAAGCAGCCCTCTAGTTCTCTTTAGAAGAATTTTCAAAGGGTAGCCGTTTACCTTCAGAAAGACAATAAGACTGACCATCTGAAAGACAAAAAACTTCTTACAACGACAAAGCCTCAAGAATGTGTAAAATTGACTATCAATAACCCCCAGCTTCCGGTCATTGAGATATTGGAATGAACATGAGGCATACTAATCATTTCAATACCTGCATACTCTGGTTGAAAGAGTTTGTCAAAAATGTCACAGGACAAACCTTGAGGACTTTGTCTCGCAGCTAGACCCAAGAAATTACAAGAGAAGCCTTTAGACCCAATCATTTTTGGGTATATGCTGCTACCAAAAGAGTCTCAGTTAAGGTTCAATGTAAATGTACAAGATTCCACACTCAGTTCTCTGTATCAGTGCATTGTCTACCCAGATCATTTCTGAGCTGCTGCTGCTTCCTTCCTCGAAACCAAATGAATAAATTCTTCTTCAGTGGATCAAAGTTCCAAAGAAATCAAGACACAATCTCCTATAAACAAAGAAACTTGATACGTAGTAGAAAAGACCTCAGACCATGGACCTTCCCAACTACGTTATGTTCACGAAATGATGAAGTCCGTCAAAAAACTTCTCCACTGTCAACAGCACAGTTCAGCAACAGCCATGGCTGCGAAATTGTACCTGAATGCCCATGGCTTCTCGCTCCGCCTTAGCACACCTGAAGCGGAAACCGACCCTCCCAGTCCAACCGAGCTCCCTCCTGTCACCCACAAACAAACCTAAGAAACCAGCCTATAGGTTCGACCAAGGTTTCTACGTTGTTCACATTACTGGACAGGACGATGTTCATCGTCTCTGGCTTCCAGGACATCAACAGGCCATCCGGAACATTGTCCAGAAACATGATTTTCTCCGAATACGCTCTTCGCCGTCAACATTATCCATTTCAAACGTATCTGTAGCTAGTGCTCAACATCGGCAAGAAATGAGAATGCACTTGCTATCCCTCGTCAGATTTGTTTCAGGGTTTGCTAGATATCAACCGCTTTTTTCCGGCAACAAGAAAAAGTCAGATCTCACTGGAGATCAGGATACATCGATCTTCCATAAAATCTCGTAAACGGCGAACAAAATAAGCAAAAATCGAACTGGCGCTCCCCTACCTCGTTCGTCGGTCGGAAAATGTTCGAAATCGCTAACTATCCTTACCGAGGCGCAAAAAACGAGAGCAAAACAAAGCGATTTGGAACAGACTCTTGAACACGAACGCTCTCTCTTTCTCTCTCTGTCTGTCTCTCTGTCTCTCTCACAACAGTCAGCGAACGCCAAGCGTCGGAAATGACTATTACTTCTGTTCTGCGCAGCTTTGTCCTTCGAACTTCTCTAAATGGAAAATAACACTGCTTTGTTAAGCGATAAGCAAATCTTGAAAACAAAACTTAATACAGCAGCCGACTCAATCCTACCAACGCTTCTTTACACGTGCTCTCTTCACGCCGCCTATCAAACTTGTACAAACAAAAAAAAAAACTCGCAACTCTTTTTCACCGGTCTATCTGTCTATCTGTCCCTAGTTCGTTTGAGCTACGTATCATTTACCTGCTTGTCGTCAATTTGGAACGCTGCTGCTCTCGGTCGCGGTGACTGCTGGCGGTGGTCCCCTCTTTCTCTCTCTCCCAAAACCCACCCCGCTTGGCTGGGCTTGGCTGGGCTTGGCTTGTCTTGGCTTGGCTTGGCTTGGCTCCCGTCCCTTCCCTGGCTCCTGTCCTTTGCTCTTGTCGTTTGTTCGCCGTTGCCTGAACGCCGGGCTCCTGTGCGGTGGAATGCGCGTATTGGGCGTGTGAAGCGCTCACTACAGTGCAAACGCGAAGACAGAGAAAGACGAGAGAGAAGAGGATATATATACCGAGAACCCTCGCAACGCAATTAGGACTAAGTGCAATGTACGTGCAAGGCATTTATTTTGCCTCATTACGCTGAGCTGAGCTGAGCTGAGCTGAGTGTGCTGATTCCAAGTCCATAAAAGAAAAAAGAAAAAGTGCAAATTCCTTTGATGAGTATTCAAAGATGAGCTTTTTAGGGTTTGGAAGGGTCACACTTCCCAAGAAAAAACCAAAAAAATCCACTTCATGGTGAATTCTTTTTTGATATTTATAACAATGTCCCAGCAGATATTTTTTCCTTGTTTTGTAGAGTATTTGTAGGGTGGGGTGCAAATTTTTTGTCCTTTTCCTGAACAAAAAAAATTGGGAATGGAAGTCTTTGGGATTTTTTTGTTTTTCTAAGTGTAAATTTTCAACTAATTTTGCTATCTTTTGGGGAAAATTTTCTCCAATTTTTCAATTATCATAAAATTGGGGGAACCAAAAAAAAAAAACCTGACTGTGGAGTACCTTAGCAACTTTGGCACTAATTCTAGTATTTGTAGAAATGTTGAAATTTTCCACAAAAAATTTATTTCTAAAGAACCAAATTTTGTGAAGCGAAATTGAGAATTTTTTTAATAAATATTCAGGATTTTTCTATTTTCTTACATATATGTAATCTTCAAATTTAAATCTCTATTTGACAAACCAATAAGTTGGAATTAAAATCTTTTGGAAAAATACTAATATTAAATCTTCAAAATGAATTAATTATTAGACAAGACATCTCCATGGGTGGAGGCATTTTGGAACTAAAGGGCCCAACACATGAGGTGTAGGTGAGCCTCTAACCTTGGATATCCATGTTCAATAATGTGAAACATGTCTCAACTCAATACTATACCCTCTTTGTGAATTTGGGATTGGATGCACCAACAATACTTAGTGCCAAATCCAACTTGTCTTTATTCAATGATGTGAAAACATTGGTAAATTTGAATGTTGTCATTCATCATATTTAGATGTAATGCATTATGTGATAAAATTTGCACAATTAATTAAGGGATGTCTTAGTGTGTGATTTTATAGATGTAATAAAAACATGTAAAGGAAATGGATATTACATGTATTGTGATAGTAAATTTTTTTAAAGGTGATTTGTTCACTAATTTTTTAACCTTGATCAATTGTATTCACAAGAACACCATTTGTTGGATCACATATTTGAACACCAACATTGACCACTTGGCCCTTGAGTTTGTTAAACAACATATCTAGGCAACATTCCTAGATCACATAAGGACTATTGTTTATGTTATGCAAGATGTTTTCAAGAGATTGTGGCATCTATGAAACAATAATGTCAAGAGGTTATTGTAGAATTATGAAAGACAATGAGGATAAACTCCACACATAGAGCTTGGAGAGAGAAGATATGCAAAGGTAATTAATAATGGATACAAAACAAAAAAATAATTATACGAATGGATCAATGTCCTTTCACCAAATGTATATTTCTTTTCTTACAATCATACTAATTCACAAATAGTCATAGCTTTAGAGTTCCAAACATTATGTCTTTCTATTTAAATTCTATATTATGTTGTTAATACAACATTCAAACACTCCCACATAATATTGAACCTAAGTTGACTAGTTTTAATTCCCACTTCTTCTAAGCCTAATAACTTTTTACAAGTTGTATGTTTAAGTTCTTAAACTTTTTGTGAAAAAGTCAATAGCCATAACTTAAAGTGGGTGATACTTCAACTACACCATTTTATTGTTCACAACATCTCGTATAAAACGATAATGTATATCAATATGTTTCATCCATGAATTATATTTGGTGTTACTTGCCAATGATATTGCACTTTGATTATCATAATTCAATATTGTTGGGTTGGTTTGATCTTCACTAAAATCTTTAAGTAAATTTCAGATCCATATAGCCTCTTTTATTGATTGAAAGGCTAAAATGTATTCAATTTCAATATTGGAAAATACAATGTTATTTTGCTTTTTATTTTTTTAAGCTTACAATTCCTTTTGCTAGTAGGAAACAATATCCAAATTTTGATTTTTAAAACTCCAAATCTCTTGTCCAATCAACACAAAAAAACCCCCAACTAATTCCAAATTATTGTTAAGGCCACCAATCCCACATGTAGATGTCCCTCTTAAGTACTTGAATAAAATTTTGACATATGTCCAATCATTATGACAACAGTTGGAATCATGCTTTGAAACTAGTCCATTAGAAAATGATATGTCTAGCCTTATGCAAAGCATTGCATGCATCAAACATCCAATTGCTTCTCAAAAATTGATTTTTTCATGTCTTCTTTTTCTTTTAATGCTAATGGACTTCATTCCTATTTTTAGGTTTTATTAGTTATATTAATAGGGGTAGTAGTAGATTTACAATTTTCCATGATTATAAATTTTTTTACAATATGATTTATGTATCTCTATTGACATATGTGAATTTTTCCCAACTTATTTATAATGATTTGGATTCCCCATATGTATGACAAAACATTCATATTTGTCATATTAAATTTAGACTTTAATTGATCCTTTGTGGTTAATAAAAAACCAATAAGGTCATTGGTGGTTAAGATAATATAACTTACATATAAAGCTAAGATTAAAACTTTTCTTGCAAAGTCTTCATGTAGAAGTTGAAATCAACTCCACTATTATTAAACCCACATGATCCTAGTTAATCACTACAGTAAACTCTCTCTAAACTAATATCCTTGGGACCAGCCGGAAGATATTAGTTTATGGAGGATATTAGTTTACACAAATTATATGGGGGGTAACAAAAATCATTCCGGAATCTACTAGAGCAGCATGGAAGATCATGGAGGTTAGTAGAAGGTCATGGATCATTGGGGAAGGTAACAAAACCTTGTGGAGCTTGGTGGAGGATCAAAGAAGCATGTAGAAGATCATATGACATGAGTGGTAGAAATCTTGGCAGAAAGTGAAGTTGTGGAAAGCTGCACTCTGGGTATTCTCAAAACACCCTCCTTCGCTCTATAAAAGGGGTTGTGGGCAATCAGCTGGTCAGTCTTGTCCAAACCCTTTCCCCAAAAGCAAGAGTAGAACAATGCCGCAGAAAGGAACTTTTCATACCACTATGACGGACAAGGTCCATGTAACTTTCTCCCAATACAAAAGAGACAATCCTCAACTTTCACAAAAAGACCTGATCAAATGGCTCGAAGACAACCACAGTATCAAAGTTAGCCAAGCTACCATCTCTACCACATTGAAACGGTCAGCT